>Ga0207433_10004848_pt1 | contig 24409 bp, 26 predicted proteins | sample YelNatPaOPGAMG01_FD_187559 | JGI IMG/M metagenome (GOLD analysis project Ga0207433, IMG submission 187559) | Hot spring thermophilic microbial communities from Obsidian Pool, Yellowstone National Park, USA - OP-RAMG-01 (SPAdes) (version 3) | ecosystem: Environmental > Aquatic > Thermal springs... | reverse complement strand
TTGTGCCAGGAGAAGGCGTTCTACACGTGAGGTTTAAGGAACCAAAGGAATTAGAGCTAGGAGAACCACTGCACCCAAGAATACACTTGTACAGAGATAAAGACACTGAAGAAATAACAGCACTTGAAGTAATAAATCCTGAAGAACTTTGAAAGTTTAGTTCCAAAAGAAGTAAAGGAAGAAGGAGTTCCATTTAACCTTTCAAAGGCAAAGGGGAGAGGAAGAGCAAGTAATTGAGCAACGAAGTTGAAGGCGTAATCTTAGCCGCAGGTAAAGGTACACGTATGAAGCCTTACTCAAATGCGGTTAACAAGGAGATGTCTTTGATAGGATCCTCTCCAGTTATAGAGTACAACGTAAGGGCATTAGCCTCATGCGGCGTAAAGAAAGTTTACGTGGTGCTGAGCGATAGAAAGGAACAGATAATGGAATTTTTAAGGAATGGAGAAGAATTTGATGTTAACGTTGCATACTTGTACCAAGACATGGAGAAGGGAAAGGGTACAGCTAAGGCAATTGAAGTAGCTGAACCTTGGATAAGTGATAACTTCATGGTAATCTATGGCGATTCTTTCTTCCACCCAACGCACTTCTTTTTAGATATGATAAGATTTCATCAAGAGGAAGCTGCTTACGTAACTATGGGAATATACTTGATGTCCGAGCACAAGGACTATGGTATAGTTAAGCTAAAGAACAACGAAGTAGAGGACATTCTTGAGAAAGCTTCAGAAGATAGGTTAAAGGAGGTAAAAGTTGATGGAATGTATCCAGTGAACTCAGGTCCTATACTGTTTAGTAAGAGTGCCTTCGACTACATTAAGAAGACTAAGATTTCTCCAGCTGGCGAATATTGGCTAACGGATTCAATAAGGTTGATGATTGAAGATGGAAAGAAGGTGCTTGGTTTTATAATTCCAAGAGATGTTTTCTGGAGGGACATTGGTAGAATGGAGCAAAGGATAGAAGCTGAGTGGTACTACCTTCAGCACATTAACAAAATGAAAAAGCCTTAGCTAAGCTTAATAAGATGGATAAGCCTTTCATCGTTGCAGCAATTCCTGCATTCAACGAAGAGAAGCCTTTGAACCCTATGTTAAAGTAGTAGTGTTAGTCTTGGTCTGCCAACTTTTACCCTAGGAGGAAGCAAGGACCTAATAAACTAAGCTCATGAAACTTCATGAGGAAAGACTAAAGAAAAAACTTAAATAGTTCAACATTGAATAAATATAGAGTAGAGCTAACTTGACCGTCATGGTAATTGGTGGTTCTGGCTTCATAGGGAGCGAAGTTACCAAGACATTGACTAAGAATGGAATTGATGCAATATCTTATGATCTCATACAGTCAAGTACTACAGGCGAAGGCAAATGGATAAGGGCAGATATCTTGGAGCTAGCATCTATAGAAAGGGTCCTCTTCGAATATGATGTTGATACGATTATACATCTCGTCGGACTCCCTGCTATAGAGTACTGTGAAAAAAATCCTCATTTTAGTTTCTTGCTAAACGTAACATCAGTTCAGAATGCCCTTGAGGCCATGAGAAAGGCAGATGTGAAGAAAATAGTCTTTGCATCTTCAGCTGCTGTATATAGCCCTCATTCAAATGAGCCTATAAGAGAAACTGGCGTAGTAGCCCCTAGCTCAATATATGGATACCATAAGCTTATATCGGAGGAGGCAATAAGGTCTTACAATCATTCTTATGGGATAGACTACGTAATCCTCAGGTTATTTAACGTGTATGGAGGGAACCCGTATAGTGGCAAGGATGTCATATCGATTTTCATAAGAAGGGCAATTAGAAATGAACCTCTAGTAGTCAAGGGACCTAAAAAATTCAGGGACTTTGTTCATGTAAATGATGTAGCTAAGGCATTTCTAGCCTCTCTCAGAGAAGAAGTCTGTAATGAGGTTGTAAACATAGGAACTGGAGAGAAAACAACTTTGGGTGATGTTGCTCAGTATGTCAAAGAGTACTTTAACAATGCTAAAGTAATTGAAGAGCAAACAGCAGACGATGGAACAGGTCTTTATGCTGATATTTCAAAAGCAAAGTCCGTTCTAAAATTTGAACCTATTAGTTCGAGGGAAGGCATAAGGAGTCACATAGCAAAGTATTCACAAACGGCAGTGGTGAAATAACTTTGGTAACTTGGAAGATACCACTCTATAAAGTATATTGGGAAGAAGATGACGTCGAAGCAGTAACGAAGGTCATAAAAAGAGGAATGTATTGGGCAGTAGGACCTGAGATAGAAGAATTTGAGAAAATAGTGTCTCAATATGTCGGAACAAAATATGCAGTAGCGTTCAACTCCGGAACATCAGCTCTTCATGCTACTATGATGGCAATTGACCTTAAGCCAGGTGAGGAAGTCATTGTACCATCGTTCACGTTCATAGCAACATGCAATGCTCCGCTCTTCGTAGGGGCACGCCCAATCTTTGCTGACATAGAGGAGGAAACTTTCGGATTAGACCCTACTTCTGTTATGCAGAAAATCAATCCCAAAACCAGAGCGATAATGCCGATACATTATGGAGGAATGCCGTGTAAGAACATAGAAGAATTAAGAGAAATCTGCGAGGAGAAAGGATTAATTCTAATAGAAGATGCCGCTGAATCACTTGGGGCAAAGATAGGTGGTAAGCCTGTTGGAGCTTTCAGCCATGCAGCAATATTAAGCTTCTGCGGAAATAAAGTGATAACCACAGGAGAAGGCGGAATGGTACTTACCAATTCAGGTGAATTATATGAGAAACTGAAATTGATTAGGTCTCATGGAAGGCTGGAAACTGAGCCATACTTTCTTACGACAAAGACGTTAGATTATGTCACTTTAGGATTCAACTGGAGAGTTCCTACTGTTGTTGCAGCACTGGGCATATCACAGATGAGAAAGTTAGATAAAGTTATTGAGATGAGGAGAAGGAATGCCGAATATCTAACAAATAGTTTGAGACCTATTGAAGGTATAGTTACACCTAAAGAACCACCAGGCCTTTTTGGCGTGTACCAAATGTACACGATTCGCGTCAAAAATGGCCTCAGGGACAAACTAAGAGAGTATTTAGCGAAGAAGCAAATAATGTCCAAGGTTTACTTCGAACCCGTCCACCTCACGCACTTCTACAGAAATGTCTTGGGATATTCCGACTGTTTGCCTCTGACGGAGAAGTTATCAAGGGAAGTGCTAACGTTACCACTGTATCCGACGATGACTAAGGACGAGATTGAATACGTTGTGGAATCCATTAGAGAGTTCTTTGAATTAAATCATTGAAAGTCCTGATCATGTGCCCAGCTTACAACGAGGAGATGACTGTAGGGCAAGTAGTTAAGAAAGTTAATGAGCTTTACCCCGATTATGATTTGATCGTAATAGATGATGGGTCTACAGATTCCACTGTGGCGAAGGCAAAGGAGGCAGGAGCTAGCGTAATTAGTCTGCCTTTTCATACAGGAGGTACAGCCGCTATGTTAACTGCCTATCTCTTCGCGTTGAGAAAAGAATATGATTTCCTTGTCAAGATAGACGCGGATGGACAACATAAACCAGAAGACGTTGCTCGATTGCTGAAACCATTGTGGGACTATGAGGCGGATATATCAGTTGGATCGCGTTATCTGATGATGAACGGCGAAGAAAAGGATTCTGCAGTGAAAATTGGTGGGAGAGTCTTCTCATCATTCATCGTGAATTATTTCAGCAAGGGCACAAAGATAACGGACATAACTTCTGGCTTCAGGGCATGGAATAAAAAGGCCTTGGATACTATTGTTCCGATCTATCTAAATGAAAGAATGTTACCAGACGATTCTGTCCTGTGGATAACTGAAACCTTAATTGCCGTGAGAAAGGGTTTGAAGATCAGAGAGGTTCCAATAGAAGTCCTTCCAAGACTATACGGTGAGTCAAAGAGCTACTCACGGTACAAAATGCTATTATTCCCATTAAGATTGCTAATAACATTGATTGAAGTGTTACTAGGTCGATAAAACCATGCTAGAAAAATATTCATTTGTCGGCGTCGTATTCTCGTTATTCCTAATAATTCTTAGCCTTTACTTCGTTAAGAAACGCAAGATAAGGGGGAGTACTTTTGTGCTGTGGCTCATTATAGGACTGGTCATCGGCATAATTTCGATCGTGCCGTCGCTCTTGGTACTGCTTTACTCAGTCGTCGGAACGGAAGTCCTAATATCTTCGGTGGTAGCTGTGACGTTCTTCACTTTTTTATTGTTGATCTTTTACATGCACTACAAAATTGATCAGCTCAACGATAAAGTAATGAAGCTCACAGCCATGATTTCATCGTTAGATCAGAACAACAACCTCGAGAAAAAAGTCGATAATAGGAACGAGGGATAGGCTCTATTGCGACAGAAAAGGCATCAGACTAAGAGAGCACGCACGCGAAAAGAGATGAGAAAGGTTGTAGTCGTCGGTGCTGGTGGTTTCGGTAAGGAGGTCATGGATATCTTAGAAGCAGAAAATAAGAAATCTCTGAAGTGGCATATACTGGGATTTATCGATGATAATCCGACCCTGCAACACAAGGAAGTTCGGGGATATAAGGTCTTAGGAGGGACGGATTGGTTCTCTCAACAAGAGTCAAAAGGTGTGCAGGCAGTAGTGGCCATTGGTGACAACAGAGTCAGAATGAAAGTTGTTAAAAGATTGACCGCTCTTGGAGTACAATTCTGCACGATTATTCACCCATCCGTTACCATAGGTCATAATGTAAGAATAGGAACGGGTACAATAATCGCAGCGGGTTGTATCCTTACGAGTGATATTAGGATCGGTGATCATTGCATACTAAACTTGGGAACCACCATAGGACATGACACGATCCTTGAGGATTTTGTCAATCTAAATCCTGGAGTTCACATAAGTGGTAGTAATACGATATGTGAGGGCGCCTATATAGGAACGGGAGCGGTTACGATCCAAGAGATTCGCATAGGGGAATGGAGCATTGTAGGAGCGGGGGCCGTTGTCATCGAAAACCTTCCGGATCACGTAGTAGCCGTGGGAGTGCCCGCAAGGGTAGTAAAGTCGACTCCTAACTCGGCGAGGGTAGATTGAAGGAGTCGATTAGTTCTGTAGGCATAATCGGGTGTGGTGTTGCGGGCAAGAGCATTGCTTTGGCCGTGGCTCAGGCAGGGTATGATGTAATCCTTAGGACTCGGAGAGGTTCTAAGGGCTATGAAGATTTGACAAACTACGCTCATAGGGAAGAAAGTCGGGGTAGGTTATCCCTTCCTGTAGAAGAAATTCTATCCCGAATTAGGTGGACCGAAGACATTCACGATATTTATACTTTAGCCCAGTTTGTGATAGAAGCAGTGCCGGAGGATCTCACTGTGAAGCAGAAGTTGTTCGAGCAACTTGACAGGCTATGTCCTGAATATGTCATCCTAGCCACGAACACATCGTCCCTAAGTGTTGAAGAGATCTTCAAACTCGCTCAGAATAAGAAGAGGGTAATCGGCATACACTTCTTTAATCCCGTTCATGTTATGAAACTCGTAGAGATCACTAAGACTTCTGGTACCTCGAATGACACTTTAGAGCTCTCGCTTAGCTTTAGCAAGAGCCTAGGAAAGGTAGCAATAGTGGTTCCCGATACCCCGGGCTTCATTGTGAATAGATTATTGTTCCCTTTGCTTGCGGAGGCCGTTCATGCTCTAGAGGAAGGCTTAGGGACTCCAGAGGAAATAGACAACGCTATGAAACTCGGAACCAATATGCCCATGGGTCCCCTAGCATTATGCGATCTGATAGGTCTGGATACATGTCTTGCTATTCTTAACAATTTAAGAAGAAGGACAGGTGAGAGCAAGTACGAGGCTCCCTCCCTATTAAAGCAAATGGTCCAAAGAGGGTTCTTGGGAAAAAAAACGGGCAAGGGCTTTTACGAATATGCAAGTATCTAAGAGATAAGGCGCAATTTCTATAATTCAAGCGGATGGATCTTAAGTGAAGATAGCAGTTATTTTAGGAACAAGACCTGAGATAACAAAGATGTCACCGATAATAAGAATCCTTGAACGTGAAGCATATGAATACTTCATAGTACATTCTGGGTAGCATTATTCGTACAACATGGATAAGATCTTCTTTGAACAACTTAAACTACCTGAAGCAAAGTACAATCTTGAAGTTGGTTCTGGTTCGCATGCTGAACAAACTGGAAAAATTTTTATTTCAATTGAGTCAGTACTTAAGAAATAAAAGCCAAACGTTGTCTTAGTTCAAGGAGATACGAACACTACAATTGCAAGTGCTCTAGTAGCAGTTAAGCTTGGAATTAAAGTTGGACATGTTGAGGCTGGGTTAAGGAGCTACGATAGAAGAATGCCAGAAGAAATAAACAGAACTCTCGTTGATCATTGTTCTGATCTTTTGTTTGCACCTACGTAAAAATCTAAAACAATACTGCTCAACGAAGGAATTCCTGAAAACAAGATTTTTGTTACTGGAAATACAATCGTTGATGCTGTTACTCAAAACCTAGAACTCTCAAGGGAAAAGGAACAAATTTTTAATGAACTAGGTATTGATAAAGGTAAGTATTTTTTGGTTACCGTTCATAGACAAGAAAACGTCGACGATGAAAAAAGATTTAAGAATATCCTTATAGGTCTAGAAGAAGTTCAAAAAGAATTTAACCTTCCAGTTGTTTATCCAATCCATCCAAGAGCTAGAAAGAAAATGGAAGAGTTTGGTCTTAAGGTTAACAGTATAAAGATCATTGAGCCTCTCAATTATTTAAGTTTCTTAAAGCTTGAAAGCAACGCTAGGCTTATCTTAACAGATTCTGGTGGCGTACAAGAAGAGGCATGCATTCTTAAAGTTCCCTGTGTAACACTTAGATATAGCACGGAACGCCCAGAAACCCTTGATGTAGGCTCTAATGTTTTGGCTGGTACAGAGCCTTCTGAAATTGTCAGTAAAACTAAGTATATGCTCAGTAAGAAAAACAGTTGGTCTAATCCATTTGGAGATGGAAGAGCAGCAGAAAGGATAGTAAGCGTACTAAATGAAGAAATTGAGTAAACTTTTTATTTACGAAGATAAACTATAAGCCATGAAAAAAGTTCTTGTTACTGGTGGAAGAGGCTTCATAGGTTCAAAATTCGGTCATTGCTTCACACTTGCTGCAGTCAAGAGCAGAGTATAGAGCCTCAATTTCTTGAAACCTCTAACTATTTTGATGTTAGTTCTTTGGTTTGACGAGGTTCCAGGAAAATGGACTTACTTCAAAGAGATGGCGTTAAGGCTTGCCGACGCGGGATTTAATGTTATTGTTGTTTCTCCTCGAGCTAAGGGCAACAAACGAAAAGAAAAAGTTAAAGATGTCGTGGTGTACCGTTACTCCTCAATTTACTTTCCTCAAATACCCTTACTTTTAGTTAATCCAATAGATTTTCTTTCAACTCTAAAGGGGATTATTCAAAAAGAGAAATCCATAGATTTGATTTATGATACAACATCGGGCATCCTACCTTTATCTTCACTCGCTAAACTACTCTTCAAACTAAAAGGAAAAAAAATACCGATCGTCATTCACGTGCATGGCGAACTAAAGGATCTCAAATCGAAAGGGCTTCTTTCATTACTGTTCGAGTTATATTTACATACAGTAGCTAGATACTGTTTTGTCACTGCTGATAGTATTCTGTTGGCAGGAGAGAAAATTTATTCACGAGTATTGGGCCTGGGAGCTAATCCTAACAAGATAAAAATTGTTCGACTCGGTCTCAAGTACGAGGATAGATTACTTCATTCTGATGTTTTAAGTAAAGAAGAGAGGATGAAGTTAAAAAGTTCCGTTGGGCTACACGAACAAGACTTCGTTGTAGGATATGTAGGTAGACTCTCATCAGGAAAGGGCTTAGATATCTTACTTAAAGCAACTGCTATCGTTAAGAATGAAATACCGGATCTAAAGGTTCTCCTAGTGGGTGACGGAGGAGAAAAGATGCGGTTGAGTGCGCTCGCTTCTAAGTTGGGAATTAATGATATAATCATATTCCTTGGTCAAAGAGAGGACGTATTGGCTTTGCTCCAGTTGATGGATGTGTTTGTAAATCTTTCCGAATCTGAGGCAGGTATCTCGGCTTCACAGCTTGAAGCGATGCGGTTTGCTTTGCCTTCCATTATCACACCCTTTACTGATATGCTGGATTATATGGAGAATGCGATTATAGTTCCTTTTAAGAGTCCACATGCTGTAGCTGACGCTATATTGCTTCTTTACCAAGATGAAAATTTGAGACGGCGAATAGGTAAGAAAGCCTTGACGAAAGCTAATGAATTGTTAACTTTGTACACCTGGGGCAATTATGTAAGCGAAGTTGCTGAAGTGTTTAAAGATTTGGAAGCGCGCCAGCGTTGAGTCGTAAGTTTGGTATAACCGTATGTGTGGTTATTTTTCCTCCTCCGATTCAATGTACACCGCTATCAAACTTGACAGAGCTGTTAAGTACTCTAACTCGCGCGGTTTACATAGTTTCCAGCAAGAAATCGTTAGAAGGAACACGATTAGCAAGAAATGTTCAGCTTATTGAAGTTAATCATAAAGCTAGTTCGAACGCATTTACCAGAATCATTAATTATATAGCTACACAACTCATGATCTTACGTAACATAATTCTCATATACAGAAGAGTTGACTTCTTCATTTTTTTTATCGGAGGAGAGAGTCTGTTAATTCCTTCTTTAGCGCTAAAATTTCTAAAGAGAAAATTCATTTTAATGCCTGGAGGAATTGCAAGTAAAGGGTATCTTGTCCGAAAAGATCCTCTTTTTAAATTCATGTCTTTATTAGTTACTGTTAACTTCTCATTGGCAGATAGGATAGTTGTTTATTCACATGCATTAATTCGAGAATTAAACATAAATCAAGGGAATAAAACAATTGTTGCGCATAGACATTTTGTTGATTTCACAAAGTTCATGATTAAGAAGAGAATCAGTGAGAGAGCAAATGTAGTAGGATACATAGGGCGATTCGCCGATGAGAAGGGAATTTTAAACCTTGTTAAATCTATTTCTCTAGTGCTAAATCGTAGAAAAGATGTCCGCTTCGTGCTGTGCGGTGAAGGAGAATTATCTGATGAGATTAGGAAAATTATACAACGTGAAAGTTTGGAAGCGTATGTTAGGTTGACTGGGTGGATTTCTCATACAGATATTCCAAATTTTCTGAATGATTTTAAATTGTTAGTTCTTCCATCGTACACTGAAGGTCTTCCTAACATAATGTTGGAGGCTATGGCTTGCGGAACACCTGTTCTTGCTACTCAGGTTGGCGCCATCCCAGACATAATCAAGGATAATGAAACTGGCTTTTTGCTTAAATCTAATGATCCAAAATACATCGCCGAGAGAACAGTGGAGCTCCTGAATGAACCCGGGCTTCTAGAGAAGGTTAGCATTAACGCATACAATTACGTTAGAGAAAACTTCAGTTATGCAAAAACTCTTGAAACTTGGCGGAGAATACTTCAGGAAATAGTGCGCATGTGCTAAAACTAACAAAAGAAAAAGTTAAGTATTTATAATTCGACTAGAACATGAAACCTTACACGAAGATTTAAGCCTCTTGAACTAGTGCATTACAGAACGATTTAGAATGCAGATAATAAGTGAATTAATGATAGGATTTGCCTTACTGATTATATGGTTCCTTGTTTTAACGCTTCCGGTGGGTGTTTTTATTTTTATTTTACTCATTGAAGAAACTAAAGATCGCAATAAATTTATGTTAGTAGAATATTTTTATTTCTCGGTGATTGTGGGCCTTATTTATTTAGCCTTTATTAGCGATTTGCTTCTCGTATTCCATTCACTTAACTTAGTCAATTATTTGTTTTCTGTAACTATATGCTACATGTCATACTTTTTAGTCGTTTACGTAACCTATGGTAAACGATTAATGATAAAATCTAAATTCGGTTACTTATTAAAAACATTGTCCTCAAGTACTTTACAACTATTGATTAGGTTTAAAGAGAATAGATACCATTACTTAGGACTGCTTGCTATAATCATTTACTCAATAATCTCTAGACTACCTGGACCGCTAAGCATATCGGGAGTCTTAGCTTCAGATCCATGGACAATAATGGGCTTAGGTAATTACATCAAGTACTTAGGTTATATCCCCGAAGAGTTTATATACAATATCGGTGTTGGATATGAAGCTCTACTTGGACTTATGTTTACCTGCGGGTTAGACCCTCTTTTTATAACTAAATTTATGCAACCAGTTATTATTCAACCTTTAATTACGATTACAGTACTACTTTTTCTTAAGAAGCTTAAATTAAGAAACCGTTACACAGTTTTGGGAGTGCTACTTTTTCTTCTTGCTCCACAACTTAAGATGGAAGGAGAAATATATCATCCGAGAAATTTGGGCTATCTATTGGCCTTCGCTTCAATTTATATTATTACCTTTTACAGGAAATATAGATTTGCCTCATTACTGCTCGGAATTATTGTTGGAGGAATTTGGCTCTATCATCCGCCTACAGCTATACCTATAATACTCCTTCTGCTTATTTACTTCTCGATAAAACTAGGTAAAGGAATCATAAAACACTCTTGTACTAGCGAGTTGAAAAGTTTAATCGAGATTTTGCTAATGGCTTTCTTTGTGATTTCGCCAGTTTTTACAAGGGCAATAATGTTATTTGTTACAGAAACTAGGTTTTATGAAGTGTCTATAGTATCGTATGTTGCTGCGACTGTTAAAAATGAGACTTCAGATTGGTTTACCCTAATTGAAAATACGTTCAAGATCATGGAATTTTATACCTCTGGTGGATTGACAACCTTTATATTTGCTTTTCTAGCTTTATTACTTAATTTAAAGTTGAAAAAATATTCTGTTAATTTTATATCGCTGTATTTCCTTATTCTTCTCTTCCTAGGATTTAATCCATATACTAGGTACATTTGGGGGTGCTACGATAGGTACCGATTTTTTGTACCATTTGCTTTCCCGGAAGCAGTACTCGCAAGCGTATTTATGCAATATCTGCATCAGTATAAGATAAAACTTAGATTCGAAAATCAAGATACACACGCAGAAAAGAAAAGAGAACAAGACCTATCAACAATCCTTCGCTCTATATGCATTTTACTTTTTGTTTCAGTAGTAATTTCATCAGCTTTACTCTCGTATCAAAGCGTATTCTGTAGAGAAGTGCATGCGGATGATGAAGATCTGCTCGAAGCAATAAATTTCATCAAAGAGCACAGCAACATTAATTCCAAAATTCTTACATATCCTCCGGCTCGTGATGTTAAAGGAGATATTTATGAAATTGCTTTTGGGCTTCTATCGCCAAGAATTATTATAGGTGACGAGATTTTGCTAATGGCTCCTCAAAACATTTACGACTTTATGAAAACTGAAGGTATAGAATATGCTCTTCTTCTTAAACAAGATCAGAGTGTAAAGGGATTAGTCGAAGCTGGCTTTAAACTTCAAGAGTTTGGGAATTACTTAGTAATTTCGATAAGATGAATAGTAAAAATTCGATGAGTTACTGTTATCACGTACTAGCATTCGTAGCTAAGACAGTAATTTTAACATGGATAATCTTAGTAGTCTCATACGTAATGTATGAGGCGAGGGGGTCTTTAGTGTCTTTATTAAAAGGCGAGGTTCAGCTAGATGTTGGTAATTTTATAAAATTTTTGGCGATTTTTACAGGAAAGCCTATTTACATCAGGATTTGTATACCTTACCTCTCCTATCCATATAATTTCATTGACGTATATGAACCAATAAGTTCCATGCTTCTTTGTTTTTCAACGTTTTGGGTTTCATGTGGTATTATTTTAGGCCAGTTATCTAAAACTTTTAAAGAGGTTATATTCGGTGCTGTTTTACAGTTTGCAACTCTTTTAATATTTTGTATAAGCTTTAATTGTGTATATAGCGTGGCGTCAACTTTAATAGGCTTTTTATTGCTTATTGTCTCTGCATATGGCAGTTATAATTTTAAGATAGTGGGAGAAACTGCATGATTGCTAGGTCACGATTAGTAGTTTTAATGTTACTGCTTTGTACAAATACTATCTTTCTCATTTTAGCTTTAGCATATTATAGTACGACTCTTCAGGGAGCATCACCTCTTCAGTATGCTGGTGTAATTCCGACTGCTTTCATTGAAGGAGAAATGAGGATTAACTTAAGAGAAAATTTTCGAATAATAGACTTTTCAAATCTTGGAGTAAGTGGTTACGATATATATAAGATGAAAGTGGAAACAAACAACTTAGATATTCCACAAACTGAATATGAGGGCATTACTGAAAGTTGGAATAATTGGGTACTAGATATGGACGAGATAAAAATGTATGGAACTGATAAAAATGAAAAGATTGTAGGCAATAACAGTTTATGGTTTGATGTAAAACCATCAAATATTTCAAATACATGGATAAGGTACGGAGATTGGAACTTACATTTAGACTTAAGTCAATATAATGCTCTTACTTTCTATATTAAATCTAACGTAACTGTTTCATGGCAACACAATGAGGGGGGAGGTACTGCTATCTTTATTGGTAGTGGTAATTGGAGTATATGGAATTATCTTAAATACGATTTTAACATTACAACAAATTGGCAGAGATTAATTATACCCTTTGATGATTTCGAAGTAGTTGGAAAACCATCACTTACTAACATTAACTACATTATTATATCTGTACATGCAGTTCCTGGTAGTCCATGCTACAGAATCTGGATAGATGGTTTATCATTTGTAAACATTGAAGAAAGTTCCGTATATTGTAATGGTCTAAAGGTAAACATTCCTCTTACTTCTTCAGAAATTGAAAGTGATAACGTATGGGTATGGGCGAACATTTATGGTTATAATCAAAAGGATATTTTTAGAAACAAAATAATACTTGCAAAGTCTGGACCCGCAGAACCTAATATTACATTGTTTGTGCGCCTATATCCTAGAAGTTTCAGCTATTATGGATCAGTAAACTTTACGGATTGGTCTGGTACGACTGTTGATTCTTATGTGTGGGATAACTTAACAACTATACTCCCTTTGCTACACAATATTAGGCTTGTAGTTTCTGTTTCTAAGGAAAACTTTCGTGGGGCATTAAATGACGAGCCTCTCCTGCTTAATGGTAATAAGTCAACGATATACCTTTATACAGAACGCTATCCGCTAGAAAATGTAATAACATTTCCTATTGTCAATAGAGAAAACTATACTGTGAGGCTCTATTCAAAAACCTCATGGATTTCAGCGTTATTCTATCCAATGAGTAGAGCGTTATGGATGCTACAACGCTTTAGAGGTGCGAATTATCCTCTGCTTCTGTTTTATGTACTTATCTCTACTGTTGAAGTAATTATATTATTTTTAAAAACTTGAAGAACACTAAATTATAAGTGCGCGCTTTATTAAGTCTACTCACAATAACATCGAGTTTTTCTTGCTTGAGATGAAGCATATTGAAATCGCATATTTCCGGTGAAAAATCCGATAAATATAAAATTTGCATGATTTGTCCATTTTACTTTCCGAGTTTAGGAGGAGCTGAGATACTCGCTTATGAATTGGCCAAATCATTGGCTAATAATAATGAAGTATTCGTTGTGTCGCTTTCTTCTAATTCCGGCTCTGGACGGATAGATTTTGAGAATAAGAATTTACATGTATTTCCTATATTAAAGAATGGAAAAATCGGTCTAATTAGAAACTTTTTCTCTATTTTCAAATTAATGATGAGAGAGCAATTTGATGTTATACACGCGCATGGTGTTTTTCCCGCTGCATTTTGGGGCATTGCCGGTAAAATACTTAGGATTCCAGTAATTGTGACTTCGCATGGTAATGACATTCAAAAAAATAAAGATATAGGATATGGTGCAAGGCTGAACAAGAAAATTGCTGTAATCACATGGCTCATACTGAAGCTAATTGACATCCATGTGGTTGTAAGTAAATGTATGGTAAAAGATGCTATAGAAGCTGGTTCTAATCCTTCGAAGGTACGAGTTGTTTATAATGGTATTGATCTTAAGAAAGTTTCGTCGCTAGAAGGTACAGATATTATAGAGAAGTATGGGATACGTAAAGAAGACTTCGTCATTCTATATTTGGGGCGTCTCCACCCTAAAAAATGTCCTGAAGACGTAGTTAAAGCATTTCCAAAGGTTATCCAAAAAGTCCCGAATGCTAAGTTGGTAATTGCCGGCAAAGGTAGTGAAAAAGAGAAACTGGAAAAAATAGTCACAGAATTGAAGTTCCAAGGTAAAGTCATATTCACAGGTTTCGTTTCAGAGAATGAAAAATGGAGTCTTCTCGAGAGATGTGACATATTCGTTTTACCTTCCGTTGTTGAAGCCTTCGGAATAGCTTTAATTGAGGCGATGGCTTGTGGAAAGCCAGTAATAGCTACTAATGTAGGGCCTTTTCCTGAAATAATTAAAGATGGAGAAACAGGCATATTGATCCCAGTACATTCCCCAATCCATTTGGCGGATGCTATAATCAATCTTGCACAAGACGATGAAAAAAGAGTGAAGATGGGAAAAAAGGCTAAAGAAGATGCTGAAAATCGATTCAACATTAGCAGGGTAGCAAGTGACTATCTAAAAATATACAACGAGGTTGTCAAAGGAAGGAGAATGCTTAAAGGATGAACAGAGCATCAAAAAACATATGCAGGAGAGAGCACATGATCGATACAGACCTGAAGATAAGAGTTGCTAGTGTCATTAGAAAGAAGCAACAGAACAGAGGAGAAAATAGAAGAAATAATGAAGCGCGCTGTTTATCAAAGGTCGTTTTTGGTCGTAGATGCGGAATGAGGCCAAGGAAGGTTGAACGTGCACTTACATAGGCTGTAAGAGTTTTTATTGGTCTATGTCCTATAGTAGAATCAAAAACCTTATTTTCGACATTTTATTCAGATTAAGTTTGCACATTACAAATAACTTTAAAGTTGGACCATGAGATACTTTTGTTGAAAAGGTGAGGCAATGAAGATCACCTTAGTAGGCTTTGAAAGCTGGAGTCATAACACCTGCATTTTCAATATAGGGAAGGAAGCACTCAAAATAGGTGTCCTTCACAAACTTATTTGCCCTGATTACAAGACTGGTTTTATTCCAGACAGGGATTTTATAATAAAGGAGCCATTGTCTTTAAGAGGTCTAAGTTTTCTTATATCCAAAATCAATTACGTCATGGAAGATTTTCCAGATCGATATTATAATGAACAACTGCTATTCGACATGTTTGCTAAAAAGCATATCAACACAGGCGCTGACTTAGTGGTTCATACTGATTCAGGACTTGCAAGATCTCTCGAGAAAGCAAGAGGCTTGGGGATCCCAACGGTTATTTTACATAGAACTCTTCATCCACTTCATGTTGTAAACATTTTAAAGGAGGAAAGTGAGAAATTTGGGATTAGAGAGAAAAGCGTTCTCGTCTATGAGAAGTGGGTCTCAAACAGAGTCAAGACATTGAGACAGTGTAACAAAATACTCGCTCTCTCAGAACTCGAAAGAGATAGCTTAGTTAAGTTTGGGATCCAAAAATCAAAAATAGAGCTTATACGTCATGGACAGGGAGTCGACACGAATTATTTCAAGCCTTCAAATGAAAAGGAAGAAACCTTTACAGTGTTATTTCTGGGTCACAAATCCTTAATTAAGGGAGTTCCATACTTACTAGAGGCTTGGAAAAAGTTAAATTTAAAAGATGCAAAACTAATAGTAGCAGGCTATCAAGATAAGAAACTTATAGAAATTTATCGAAGAAGAACTCAATTTGAAGCACCTGGAATTGTAAATCCTTTAAAATACTATCAGAAGGCTCACATTTACATTTTACCATCACTTGGAGACTCATTTGCAAGAACTGCACTGGAAGCTATGAGTTGCGGTCTACCTGTTATTGTTTCAGACATGACTGGTATTAAAGACGTTATAGAGGATGGTAAGGAAGGCTTTATCATCCCAAGTAGAAGTGTAAAGTCAATATCTGAAAAAATCCTCTACTTTTATGAAAATTCAAGTGAAGTTAAAAGAATGGGAAAGAACGCGAGGAGAAAAGCCGAAGAGTATACTTGGGAAAATTTTGCAAGAGAAGTTATTGAAAAATGTTCAATTCTCAGAAAGTAAAAAATGATAAATAAAGAAGACCTGAAAATCCTACGTTGCCCTTACTGCGGAGGTCAACTGTGTTTGTTAAAGGACAGTTTGAGATGTGAGTACTGCAATAGAACATACAAAAGGGAAGGAGGCATTATATCATTTGTTAGTATCGAAACATGGAGAGATTATGGTATTGAACGTTCTGTATATCGGAAATCTGAACCGCTATCTCCAAACAATTTCTGGATTAATTTTGTTAGAAAAGTTAGGGAATTTAAAACTGCAGATATTGTTTTAGATGCAGGTTGTGGAGACATGGTTTGGACAGCAAACTTGGATAATCAAGTAAAAAGAATATATGGTATTGATGCAAGCATTTACATGCTTAATAAAGCATCTAAGCGGAAACTAAGTAATGCTATACTGATGGAGGGAGATGTTACAAATTTGCCCCTCAAGAATGAAACTGACGATGTTATTTTTGATATTTATGTGTTCGAACACCTACCTTATAAAAAGGCTTTAAAAGCATTGAATGAATACCATAGAGTCCTAAAGCCAAAAGGACTATATCTAATAGTCACCGAAGGGAGCTCACTAAATGGGCAACAATTGGCCAGATAATGCTGACTGTGCTTTTGCTTTAAGAGATGACGATATTAGCTACTTTACAAATCCTAGAAAGCTTGAAACAATTTATAAAGATGCTTGGAAAATGGGTTTAAAAACATCTTTTGCAGTAATCCCATATATTAGAGCAACGAACAATTTGAATGTCCCTCCTCAGTTTAGAGGTAACTTAAAATATTATTCGATTGAGGAAAACAAGGAACTGGTGTCTTATTTAAAGTCGCAAATAACTGATGGAAAAGTTGATATTCTTCAACATGGTTTTTGCCACACAGAAGACCCGTACCTTCCATCTTTAAAATTTGATTTAAATAATGGAAAGTTTTTCTCTGATGAGCAATCTAATGTTGATTTAAGAAAGTTCTCTGAATTTTATGGACTAGACAAAAATGAATGCCATAGGAGAGTTAGGAAGGGGAAATGGCTTCTTGAGACAACGTTTAATGTAAATGTTAAGGTGTTTGTTCCTCCCCAAGAGTATTTATCAAAAAATCTTTGGGAGTGCCTAAAAAAGGAAAACCTATATGTATTAGGAGGGTTTAGTTCTCGTGCAATCCCATTCAAAGACTTCAATCTATCTAAGCTTTTGGTGATTTCTTTGCGTAAGTTCACAAAGAGGAAGATTTACCCAGAATATCTCTTTGGCATATCCAAAGTACCTTGCATGGTTTCTTCATATAAGCACTATTGGAATAAATACTTTAATGAAGAAGTGGCAGAGTATTGGTTTAAAAGAGTAAAAGAAGAATTTCTGGATTGTCTAAAGAGAAAGAGTTTTTTTATTCTTCACACACATTATTGGGAATATTTTTATGACTGGTCAGATGAAGTGTCTCAAACTAGAATGTTGGAGTATTTCTACCGTATATTAGATTATGTTAATCAGTATAAAATATGGAAATGTAGTGTTACTGAACTTTTTAACACATATAGCACACAACGAACTAAGAGAAAGTAGATTTTAGTCTCGAATTTGTGTCACTAATATTTTATTCTCGACTTAATAATTCTCTCTATGGATTCCTTTGGACTTTTAAGTCTTTTCATCTTTAAAAAGTTTAATGCCTTACTCACATCAACTTTAATCAGCTTCTTATTATTTTCATTGAACATAATTGGCTGACCAGTATCCACCACGTTTATTTCAGGTTGTATTCGACCTTTAGAATATTGGACTATAGCTCCTCTAACTATTTCAGCTAATTCAATTATCGTCACAGGTTCTGGATAATACACATTAAGTATATGAGCTAGACTGTTTCCCTCTTTCTTGATGTCATTTTGCAGAATTTTTCTTGCAAAGGTCTCATAAGCTTCACAAACGTCATTAATATCTACATATAGCATCGGTCTAAACATGCTATGTTTAAATGGAGTTAACGGCTTTCCGTTAAGCCCATTCTCAATAAAAATGTTCGCAGCTGTCTTTTCAGGCATTCCTTCGCCAAGCACTGTACCCATTCTAATAATGCCAAAAATCTTCTCCGACATTTCATCGTAAAACCTTACAATAGATTCTTGAGCAATCTTCGCTAGAGCATAAAGTCTTGCTCTATCCTCAACCTTATCAGGTCTAAAGCCAAACTCTTCATTAATAACACCTTCTAGTCCTCTTTCACCAATTACATGCCAAGTACCAGATAAAATTAAACCCTTAATTCTAGAATTTTCATCGACAACTCTGCAAACATTCTGTGTGCCTAAAAAATTAACTTCGTAACCAAGCTTCTTATCTTCATTTATTAACGGTATCTGAACTATAGCCGTATGAATAACTAAGTCAACATCTTCTAGACCTTTTTTCACATCTTCATAGTTTCGAATATCACACTTCTGAAATTGCACAGTTTTGTCAAATACCTGTTTTGGTGCCTTAACATCCAAAAGCTTTACACTAAAGGACTCTGCAAGATGTTTTGCGAGTGAGGATCCGATAAAGCCCGATCCACCCGTAATTCCGATCACATACTTGTGTAAACTCATTGTACTCACATCCTTATAATGCATATGCCTTCTAGACTCTTTTTAAATTTTTGTTGTGTGATTCTTCCTTGAAGATATTAAGTAGATAAAGAGCGCAACTGGCTTTCTGTATAGTAAAGCGAAGAGTTTTAAATAAACAATCAAAATTAGGTTGAAGTTCAATTTGAATTAAATTACACTTGAACGTAGGCTATGCCGTTCAATCTATACCTAGTGATCTCGCTGAGGTAATTTGCAGAATCACTTCTGGAGAGATTAATTCTACCCCTATAAAATTCTATTAGGGCTTCTTCCTTCTTCTTCAGTTTATACTATTCTCTTTCCCCTCATCTCTATTTGCTATGTTTGTAAAAGTTGTAAAAATTGCGATTTTTGAAGTATTTTTTTCAATTTTTTGGATTTTTAATTTTACAGAAGATTGTAAAGAATTGTAAAAGTACTTTTCAAGGCTTTCTGCCATTTTTAGTTCAAAACAACAGCATTTTTCTCTTTTAGCTTGTTTAATTCTTGTTTAAAAGAATTCGCCTTCTCCATTGCGTTAAGCTTTGCCTTTATATACTGAGCATCTTGAGTTAAGAGATCTAACTTTTGCTCTAAACTTCTTATTTCTTTTTCTAAGTTGACTCTTTCTCTTAAGTCTTGAATTTCTTGTCTCAAAAACGTTATTTCTTCAAGAGGTACAATTATTTCTCCAATCATACGAAGCTTTATTGCCTGTTTTACTAGCTCATGCTCGTCTTCTTTTGGTCTTATCTTATTAACTACTTCAGCTAAAACTAAAGGATAGTATACAGTATTTTTATGTATTCGTAGGCGAGTAGTATATTCTCATAAGATTTTTGCACTTCTTTCAGTTCCCAATGCTTCAAAACATAAGTACAATATGTCGTTTAGTTCTTCAATGGCTTCTTTTAGCTTGGAATTCTCAGCTTTCAGATACTTAACTTCGATCTTATGAACTTCAAGTTCTTTCTTCATCCTTTGCATTTCAGAGGCTTCCTTAGAAAACCTCATTAAGTTAGTAAAGTAATCGTTAAAACTTTTTACAACTTCTTTAGGGTCTTCAAGCTTCAATAAGAGTTCTTCTGTTTCTTCTGGGCTAGCATGCATACTCATTAAGAATCCTGAAAGTGCTTTTTTTCTATTTCAGTTATTACTTCTCCAAACCAATCGAAGATTTTGGTATTTTTTTCTTATTCCAGTAGCATAGGGTTCACCTGGAGAGCTTTCAATTTGTCTGAAGTACTCTGAGGATAAGTTTGTTTTTCGTATGGCTTAACGCGCGCTGATACTGGGGACGACCTGAAGTAGACTCGTAGGATATAGTATTCACACCTGAAGGATCAAAGCTAAGAAAGGTACCCTTGGAGTTTGAAATAGTATAGCAAAAAGCTAAAGTTAAATAAATGAACTACGCTCTCAGATACGTCAAAGTTCTCTTAAGTTCTCGAAGATTATTCAAGAACTGGTTAACGTTAGGTACAGCTTATTACCTAACTAGGAAAGGAATCTTAAGTAGCAAGACAGTTAGAGCTCGCTATGTTGGCGGTTCAACTGTTCTTCCTCTTAACGTTTATAGTAGGATTATTAACTTGTATTCAGATGGTTTCATTGAAAGTATTTACTTTAATAGAAAAGTTGCTCATATAAAGCATGTTGGTGAAATACCTCTTGAAGAACTTGAAAGTATAGATTCAACAACTCTCACTTATGCAAATGGATGGAATTACTCTTCTGGTCTTTGGTACTACAAGAATTTAATTTTTAAGCATTTAAGACTTGGTTTAGTAGAGGTTTTCTGCTTAAATCCTTACCCTTTGGAAGATGTAAACTTAACTGGTAGAGAAGTTGTTGACGTTGGAGCTTATATTGGAGATTCAGTAATTTACTTCTTGTCTAAAGGTGCTTCCAAGGTAGTTGCTGTAGAGCCTCATCCTAAAGCATTTGAAGAAATGATTGCAAATCTTAAGCTCAACAAAATGCTTGAAAAAGTTACTGCTCTCAACGTTGCTTTAGGATGTTGCCGAAGAAAAATAAGATTACCTTCAGAAATTAGTATGAACGAAATCTGGAGCTTAAATGCACTCAATAGCAAAGGAGATATAGAAGTTGAGGTTTTAACTTTAAAAGAAATTCTAAGTAAAGTTGAGGATCCTTATTTAATTAAGCTAGATTGCGAAGGATGCGAGTATGAAGTATTATCAAAGTTCTACAAAGATTTAAGAAAATTCGAAGTTGTTTTTGTAGAGTATCATTCGGGTTACGAGGAAATAATTAGAACTATATCTAAGGACTATGAATATCAATTGATAAAAGATCCGCTTCTTAGCAATCCAGAGAAACAAGGAATAATTAAGTTTAAGAAGAAGGCCTAGTTTATTAGTAAAAAGAAGAAAACCTTATTGTTGATTGTGTTATGCAAAGCTAAAATAAGACTATCGAAAATGAAACGACAAAGTTGAAGCTTAACAACTACTGACAATTCTTATAAAGCTCCTTAATCTTACAATAAGTTCTAAAGTGAGTACTTTGTCTAAAGATAGCAAGTTAGATGCAGTAGGCATTGTTTTAGGTTCTGTGTACTTAACTTTACAGAACATAATCTCAACTACAATAGGTGTTTTTGGCTATGCTTTCATGGCAAGGATGATAACTCAAGAACAAATGGGGGTTATTGCTGGTTTAACTCTCATAATTTCTCTCGTTCAGCTTTTGTCTGACTTTGGATTGAACGCTTCCATTGCAAAGTTTGTATCTGAGTTAAGGGGAAGGGAAGAAGATAGTTCAACGTACATTTTTTCTGCAATTTCATTTAGAGCAATCTTAATCTTACCTTTAGCTTTAGTACTATTTCTTTTTTCAGATGAAATTTCAATGTTTATTTTCAAATCTTCAACGTTCTCAAGCACGATTAAGCTAATAGCAGTAGATTCGGTTCTTGTTTCTTTTTCACCACTCTTGAACAATGTTTTGTGGGGATATAGTATGCTGAAGAACATGGCAGTATATGGAATAACTTCTACTACAGTTCGATGGCTTACAATCGTATTTTTTCTAGTAAGAGGATATGGACTAAATGGCATAATAATAGGATGGATAGTTGGAGATACTCTTTCCTTCTTCGTGCTCGGCATTACAACTTTAAGGATTGTTAAGTTTAGTAGAAGTATACTACGAAACTCTCTCAAGAATTTACCAGAGTTACTTAATTTTTCTTGGCCAATATACATTGCTTCGGTAGCTTCATTTCTTTATACTTGGTACGATAGAGCTTTAGTTCTTACTTACCTTTCTCTTGCTGAACTTGGAGTTTACAACGTTGCATATACAGCATTTTCTGTTCTTGTTTCAGTAACTTCATCTTTGGGCTCAGCACTTTTTCCTTACTACGGAATGGCCTATGGAAGAAACGACCACAACAAAATTACGCTTGGTATAAGAAAGGCAAGTAGGTATACGATGCTAGTACTTTTTCCACTTATAGTTGGCTTAGCTGTTACCTCTAAGCCTGTTATAACGCTTTTTGCTGGTCAAGAGTACGAAGAAGGTTGGGTAGTTTTAGCTGTACTTTCTCTTTTTGGTCTTGTTTATGGAATTTCTCCAGCCTTCAGCAATTTACTTTTAGTTTATGGAAAAACTAAAGTTATATTATTCTTAAACTTAGCCTCAATAGCAATAAGCATGGTTTTTCTTCCCCTTGTTTGGTTTTTGAAATTAGCAGGACTTGCAATCGTGAGAGGAACTGCAAGCTTACTAACGTTCTTCCTTTCGCTTTACTTTTTATCAAAAAATGTTAAGATAGAAATTGACTATAGTATGAGCTTAAAAGCAATATTTGCATCAGTTGTTATGGCTCTCGTAGTTTTAGGAGCTCAGCAAGTTGCATACAGTAAGTTTTTCTTACCTTTGTACGTTGCTTTAGGAGGCATCACTTACGTAATAACGATTAAACTACTAAGAGCATTAAATAGCGAAGATTTTCAGCTTATTCAGCAAGTAGCTGGCGAAAAGTTAGCAGTATATGCAAAAAGGTTTTTTGGCTTCAGTGAAGATGCAACTGAAAGTTGAACTTCTTAGTTAAACTAAGTTAGCAACAGATCGAAAACTATAGTTCAATAGAAGTAGTAGAACAAGAACAAAAGCTCTACCGCTACTTTTTTCTCCTAGTTTCTTCAAAAGTTCATAGAAACCTAAAGTTGAGTAAACGTTCAAAGGTAAAAAGTAAATTAGTCTAGATTGAACTGCTGCATCTACGAATATAAATGGTGCTGCTACTATAGGCAAGATTAGAAATAAAACGTCAAAGAAACTGTCTTCGTACTTTAGTAGCTGAGCCACTCCTATAACAGAAAGTAAGAAAACTAAAACATTGGTAGTGTAACCTCCAACGAAAACTTGAGTTAGAAAATTAAGGTTCCTATCCAAGATAAAAATGTTTGAGACTAAGAAAGTGCTCTTAGTAATACTGTAGTCTGCATAGGCTCCACCTAAAGAATTCAAAAAGTATTGTTTTAGTGCATCCAAAATTAAGTTAACTAAAAAGAAACTTCCTATAAGTAAAGATTCTTCTTTGTTGTAGAGCCTTCTTAAATTAAGCTTACTTAGGAAGAAGTTTAAAGGAAAAAGCAAGATTACAGCGAGTATTACTATTGTCCAGCTCCATGGATGAGAAAAGAGAGCTAAGGTTGAAAAAAGAATCGAGACAAAGAAATATTTTCTTTTCTTAAAGGCCAAGGAAAAACTTGCTAACGAAAGTAGAAGTAAAGAGATTGCAATCCAGTTTGCAAGGTAGCCCGCGTAAAAACCAACTACAGTTTGAATTGAAAAAGTTGAAAAGTAAACTGATATCGTAGCTAATGCTTTGTTTTTCGTCAAGGCTTTTAAGGATAAGAAAGTGGAAAGAACAAGAAAGTATGAAGCAAAAAAGTAGGAAAACTTTACAGCTTCAGCTGTGTCTTGAAGAAAAACGTTAACTAAGTAAGTAAGGAGAACTACAGTTGCTCTTCCTCCTCCAGTTTCTTGTAGTAAGTAACTAAACCCATATTCGTTGAATCCAAGAGCCTTAAACTTTTCAAGCCATTCCTTATAGTAAACTATATCAACACTAACAATTTTTCCTTCTGGATTTAAAGAAGGAAAGTAAGCGTAGTAAGAAAGGTAAAGTAAGACGAAAAAGGAAAAGATTAAAGCAAATTTTTCATTGCTAAAAATTTTTACATTACTAGCTTCCTTCTTTATCTTATGTATCGTAACAAGGAATTTTCTTCCCTGAAGTTTAATGCTGATGAAAGGTAGAATTGAAATTGGAAAAGAAAAAATAAAAAGCAAAATGATATAGCTTCTAAGAGTTGTGTTGAAGCTGTAGAAAAAGAAAGAGTCAAGCTTTGAAAAAGTCCAAGTTATGTCTGAGTACATTGAAGAATAGAAAATAGGATAAGTTATCCATCTTAAAGCAGAAAGGCCTTCAACAATTATAAAAAATAGAAAACAAAAATTTAAGAAGTTCCATAGTTCATTTTTTAGCTTAAGGTAAGTAAGAACGAAGATAGCAAAGGATAAGAAAGAAAAAAATAGGTAGTTCAAGGCAAAGAATAAAAGAGAAGTTAGTTCAAAAGCTATT
>Ga0207433_10004847_pt1 | contig 24410 bp, 25 predicted proteins | sample YelNatPaOPGAMG01_FD_187559 | JGI IMG/M metagenome (GOLD analysis project Ga0207433, IMG submission 187559) | Hot spring thermophilic microbial communities from Obsidian Pool, Yellowstone National Park, USA - OP-RAMG-01 (SPAdes) (version 3) | ecosystem: Environmental > Aquatic > Thermal springs... | reverse complement strand
ATACCTAAATTTGGAGAGGTGAACAATTTTTGGCAAAACTTCCACCGCTCTTTTGGAAGTCTAAATCATTTAAATTCCAAGCTTATGAGCCTCGTCCTTTAATGCTAAGGATTTGTGGACCGGGCGGGATTTGAACCCGCGGCTTCCGCCTTGCGAAGGCGGCGATCATACCAGGCTGATCTACCGGCCCTTTTTGTGCTTTTTATGGATTTGCTTGGTAATTTATGGTTTCTGCTTGTTATTTTACGTATCGTTTGTATCTTTCCAGTTCGAGTTTGACGTAGATTTTTCTTAGTTCTTCTATGTAGTCCGCAAACTTGTAGCCTTCTTTGAATTTTACGTTTAGTATTTGGCATAGGCGTTTGAGGATTAGCCTTTCTAGGGTTTCTGCTGCCGAACCGAATAGGTTTTTTAGGCATGTTGAAAAGGCTTCTGGTTTGCGTGCGATTTCTAGGCGTTCGATGGAGGCTGCTGTTTCGAGGTATGTCCACACGAAATAGGCGTAGCGTTCTGTGAAGGTTAACTTTAAAATTTCATCTACAACTTCTGCCATTAACTCGTCAAAAGTTAACAGTTTGTGTCGTTTGGTAAGTTCACCCATGCATATCACTTTATGAAATTGCCCTTCTCTCCGCAAGATTTTTTGTTTGTTTCTCTATTGGCAAACTGCACCTCCCTATAGTTCCTTTATGAGGTGTAGAAGGCTAAAATTAAACTAGCTTTATATGCAGTATGCAACCTTAATGTCCCTAAAAATTAACATTATGAAGTGCAAATATTAGAAATCTGTATTTTTCTGATTCAGCATCAAACTTAAAGACAACTAAAGTCAATAGACCTATTTTTCTGATGTTTTAGGGCCAAATAGAATTTTGTTCTATAACCCTCTTCTTGTAGTGTTTTTATCTGTCTTTGTACGATTTTATTTTGGAGAAGGCTTAGATGAAAAGATTTATGTTTGCGTCTGGTTTGCTTGCCGCGTTGGTTCTTTTTGAGTTCTTCAGTTTAGGTTTTGCTGGTTCACATTTCGCGGTTTTAGCGGATGATGGTGAGCCTTCTCTTCAGGAGTGGTTTAACCAGAACGGTTATGCTATTGACGTTGTAAAGGATGAAACTGGAATTGAAACTTTCCCCGCTGGATTTTATGGAATTCGCATTTTAGCTGAAATTGCTGCTTATGCACCAGTGAACAACTTAAGCTGGTATCTGGCGGGCGGCGATGCGCAGTTAAATGTTATATTTGCTGGGGAGAACACAACAGGCGAAACAGCTTATTTCGTGGCTAATGCAAGTTTTGGCTTGTGTTTAGGCTCTCCAGACGGTTACTTCTATACAGAAGATTGGCGAAACACTGATGGAAAAGACCATGCTCTTGTTTTTGTTAATCCAAATACGCCAGGATACATAATTGCTTGGGAGGATTTGTTGAATCTTGGAGATGCTGATTTTCAAGATTTCATTCTTGCCGCTTTAACACCAGTAAATGTTAGTGTTTGCTTCTGTCCTAGAACATTAAACCTTAAGAGTAAGGGGCGGTGGATTACAGCAATTATCAAGTTGCCAAAAAATTATGTTGCAGATGACGTTAATTTTTCTTCCATATTGTTGAATGGAACTATCCAAGCTGAGAAGTGGCATTTTTGCAAGTCTTCCCGCTTGATCGTTTTGAAGTTTAGTAGAGCAGCAGTAATCGAACTTGTTAAGGAAGCATTAAATGATGTGCGCTGTAGGAAGTCTATTGAAGTTTCTTTAACTTTAACTGGCAAATTTTTGGATGGAATGCCTTTTCAAGGAACAGGCAAAATTAGGGTCATAAATTTAGGTCGTTGCGGCAAGTAATCTAGGAAATTGCAATGTAAACTTTCTTGTCGTCAAGCTGGTGTTCACGCCATTCAGCTTTAACTTCTTCACGTCTTTCGTGTAAATGAACGCTTTTGGCTCTGACCAACTCTTCCATTTCTTTCAAGTATGGCTCCAGCAACGTAATGCTTTCCTTTTCAAGTTCAGCAATGTGCACAGCGTTTAGAACATCTGTTGGCATGTACCCAAGTTCCTTCCTCAAGGATTGGACTCTTCGGGCTATGTCTCGCATTAAGCCTTCTCCAAGTAGGCTTTCGTCGCGCTTTGTGTTTAGCATCACCATCATCTCGTTTTCCGAGGCTGTCGCCCACCCTTCTTTTTGAGTCATGTTTTCTGGAACTTTTTGTGCATATCTCACGCTTTTCACGTTTGCAAGTTCGGTTAACAGTTTTTCAACGTTCTTCAGCGTGTTGCACGTCTTCTCTGGGGCAACTACAACAAGTTCTTTTAGTGGCCACCTGCGCTTCAGTTTGGCCGATTGTCTAGCCGCGTAAGTAAGCGAAACGCACTTTAAAAGCGTCTCTATTTCCTCTTCAACATCTTCACGACGCATTTTCACGTCTGGCTTCGGCCAACCTTCGAAATTTACTGATTCTGGGAGTTTTTCATCAAGCCTTCTGTAAACCTTCTGGTATAATGCCTCGCTCAAGTATGGCGTTATTGGATTGAATAGAAGCAGAACTGTTTTTAACGTGTGCCAAAGTGTTGCGTATATTGCCAGTCTCCTGTTCAAGGTTTCTGGGTCATCTGTCCAAAGCTCTTTCCTAATCATTGGCACGTAAAGTCTGCTTAAAGTTTCTATCACAAAATCTTCGAGCACAGCAAGTGCAAAGTTAAACTCGCATTTTTCAAGTTTGGTTGAGTACTGTTCTATTGCCCATTGAAGTTTTGATAGCAACCACAAATCTGGCTTTTCAAGAAGCTTTTCACTTTCAGCCCATTCAAGCGTGTGCACTTTTGGGTTAAAGCCATCATATTCGGCGTTTTGCACAAAAAACCTGTTTAAGTGATAGAGTGTGGACAAGACTTGGTATGGGCGGCGGTTCAGTTCTTGAAGGTCAAAGTTTATGAAGTCTATGGGTGAACATTTACGCAGCATGTAAAATCTGCAGATGTCCGCTGAATATTTTTCTAGGAGCTTGTTTAACTCTATGATGTTTCCAAGGCTTTTACTCATTTTCCTTCCCTTTGCGTCTTGCGCCAAGCCTTGGAATAGGAATGCCTTGTATGGAGCTTCAGCCCTTCCAGTAAGTATAACGTGCTCCAATAACAGCGAGTTCGCCCAACCCCTTGTTTGGTCTATTCCCTCTGTTAGAAATTCGAATGGTACATACTTTGCAAATTCTTCGTCTGTAAACCTCGCGTATGGGGATGCGCCGCTATTATGCCAAGTGTCAAGCACGTATGGTTCTCTATGCATTTTTCCGCCGCACTTCTCACACTTTATTATTACACGGTCAACCCAAGGCTTGTGAAGCTCAAAATAACCGTTCGGCTTTTCTATGGCTTTTTCCATAAGCTCTTTCTTGCTTGAAATTAACGTTTTGGCTCCGCATTTTTCGCACACCCATATTGGAAGTGGTGTTCCCCAGACGCGCTCTCTTGATATGCACCATGGCTTGCCCTCCTTTAGGAAGGATAGGAACCTGTTTTTCGGGCTTTCATAATAGTACTCCACTTTTTCCGCCGCCTCAACAACCTTCGCGTTAATCTTGTCCGTCCTCAAGAAGTATTCGCGTCTCGCAAGCCAAACAAGCTTGTGGTGCGAGCGCCAACAAGTTGGATATTCATGCTTTGTGGTTTTAGCCGAGACCAGTAAGCCTCTCTTTCGTAGTTCCTCTATAACCATTGCGTCGGCGTCTCTTGCGAAAACGCCTTCAAATGCTCCAGCATCTGCCGTGAACTTGACTTCATCGTCAAACGGGGCGAATATTGGAACTCCTCTATTCTGCGCCGCAAAAAAGTCTTCTTCCCCGTTTCCAGGCGACAAGTGCACTACACCAGTTGCCGTGTTAATATCCACGAAATCTTCGCAGACCACCCTATGCACAAGCGAATGTTTGTTTTCAAGCTCTGCTTGTTTTGGAATCAAATCCTTGAATGGATAATCATATTTTACGCCTTCAAGTTCTCTGCCCCAAACTCTCCCCAACACTTCATAGTCTTCTATGCCAAGCTCTTGCATTACTGGCTCCACTCTTTCCTTGGCTAATATCCAATTTTCCGATCCAACCCTAACTTTGGCGTATTCCGCTTCTGGATGAACCGCAAGCATAGTATCGGTCACAAGCGTGAAGGGCATTGTTGTCCAAACTAGGAAGTAGTCGCTTTTGCTTTCCGCAACTTTAAATTTGAAATGTAATGACGGGTCTTCAACCTCCTTATAGGAGTCTTCGTAGCCAACCTCCGCGCTGCTTAGGCTTGTTTGGCATCCTGGACAATAAGCTACAACGTAATAGCCCTCTTCCAGCAAGCCTTGTTCCCAAGCGCGCTTTAGATATTGCCACTCACGTTCAATGTACTCGTCCAAATATGTCCAGTACGCCTTTTCTTGGTCTATGAATATTCCGAGTTTTTTGTCCGCTTCAACCCACTCGCGGTGATAACGCATAATCGTTTTCTTACACTCCTCTATAAAACGTTCCTCGCCGACCCTCTCAAGAAGCTCGCGCTTGTTCTTAACGCCCAAAAGCTTTTCAACTTCCAACTCAACAGGCAAGCCTTGACAGTCCCATCCAGCCCAGAAAGGCATAAAATAGCCTTGCATTGTCTTCCACCTGTAACGTAGGTCCTTCATTACGCGTCCCCTTGCATGCCCAACGTGTGGTATGCCATTAAGCGTCGGTGGTCCTTCAACCCATCCAGAAAAGCCTATGTTGTTTTTTTCTTTAAACGCCATCAGCTTCTTTTGTATTTGGTTTTTGTCCCAGAATTCGCGTATTTCTTTTTCAAGTTCAAGCGGGCGATAATCAGCTGTAAAAGTTTCTTCAAAATTAGCTTTGAATTTGGCGGTCACCTTTCATCCCAAAGCACCCGCAAATACACAAAAGTAGCATCGGCAAAATATAACCTTTACCCATAAATTTTTGGATATATGGCATAAATGGCGATAAGGCTCTTCTTTCCCTTCTTGGAATAAGTGGTTCTTCCATCAACGTTGAGTAGAGCTACAGCGCTTTAGCTTCAAAATTGCGCTACATGTCAAATTCCTAAAAACTTTACTTCTTAAACTTTATGAAGTTATTGATAATGTTGTGCGGCTTTCCTCTTCAATTAGACCTTTTAAGATGAAGCCTTGAAGGAGATATAGGCCAAAAAGAATGTTGCACCAGAGATGATGAACGCATATGTAAAACTGAATCTTTGAGCTATGTATGGGCCTAGATAGGCTCCTGCGGCGCTGCCTAAACCTACGAGGGCGTCGAATAATCCGGCCATTCCAGCTGGGATAAGCTCCATTGTTAGAGAGAGGGCGTAAACATGGTATAGGGCGTATGCGAAACCCATGAAAGCTAAAACCAAAGCAAATGGAAACATTGCTTGAATGCTTATGGCAAATATAGCTAAGAGAAAGGCTAAAGCGCTTCTTAATATAACTACTTTTTGCAGGAGCATTTTCTCTTCATGGAGTTCAAGCCTTTTGCCCATCATGAAATAGCCTATTACTCCCGCACCTGAGTTTAAAACGTAAACGGTGTAGACCATACTTGTGGCTAGGCCCAAGTTTTGAGCCAGGAATATCGGTAACGGTGTAAACAGTGTGCTTGTGGCAAACGCGAAAAACACTAGACCACTGCAGAAAAGGGCGAGGTTTTCTTCCGTTAGGTTTTCGGAGGTTGGGAACCCGTCCAAGACCTTTGAGGTTATTGCTATACCCCTGCACGTGAAGTCGATGCTCTTTTCTATGCGCACCAATCCCCGCTCAAAAATTAGCAACGGATCAGAAACCAAAAATAGGGATAAGACGAAAGCTAAAAAGTTTAAGCCGCTACATATAAACAAAGTCGTTGTTGAATTGAAACCCAGAAAAGAGACAAAAACTCCCATAACAAGCCCTATAAGCCAGCCTACCTCAGTGAATCCTTCATAAAAAGCAAAGGATTTCTCCCACTCTTCACGCGGATAAAGTTCAGCTATCAACACGTTTTTAGGAGGCTCATGCGCAACGTGAAAAACGGCCATAACCACGTAAAGAACTATAAACAAACCTGTATCCCTTGTAAACGTGAAAAGGCATAGTAACGCTGAAGATGCAAAAAACGAGATTAAAATATAACGTTTATACCTCCTTGTTTTATCGCAAATATATCCCCAGAAAAAAGATGCTGGAATAGCCAAAAGAGTAGCGACGGACGCCATCAATCCTACATCAAGCAGAGAGCCACCAATGCTAACAACGTATAACGGAAGGAAAATGGAAAGTAAGCCGAAAGCCACCTCATGAAAGAAGAAACCTATCCGCCACATAGTCAAGAACCACCATAACCCTCAGCTAAAAACTTTTCCTCAGCAAATCAAACAGCTTAAGGTGCAAGATTCAGATTTAAAACACAATCAATTAACGATCTCGGCTAATGTCTCGTGGACCTTACAGAAAGGCACACGTCGATTGGTAAACAGCTTCCAACTTTTATGCTTATGTTATTTTTGTGTTTTGCTGTTTTTAGCCACGCCAAGCAAGAATATAGCGCTAGTAGAATCACTGCTAATTCCACAACTATTGCCGCCGTTCCCAAATAGAATGGGTTTCCGTAGATGATTGGGTACAGCACATAGGGCATGTCCTTGTGCGTGAACATATCAAAGAATATGTGGGTGAAGCCACCTATCAAACTGCAAAAATAGATTGCTAAAATTGGATACTGCACATGGCTTACTTTAAGTCCCAATTTATTGTACACGGACTGTAGCTTTCCAGTAAATAGACGCTCAGTAATGTAAACTCCAAGTGTTGTCAAGATAGGGTAAATTGTTAAGGCTAATGTAAAGCTGTGCAAGAGTCTATGATTTAAAGGCTCCATGATAAGCAGATAGTATGCAGCTTCCAAGTCAACGAATGATGATGAAACAGCCAAGGCAAGAGGGTCAAATCGTTTTCTATACCTAAAATATAAGAACATCAGCGAGAGCGCGTGGAGCGATGTTATCGGCATGTTATTCCAGCGGAGTTTTTCTGCCGCAAAAATCCCGCTTCAGAAACCCGAACTCATTTTTCACTTTTCTAAGCTGATTGGAGTTGAAAACTGGGCCGTCTCTGCAAACGCGATAAGTGCCAATGACACAGCTTCCACACAAGCCTATTGCACAGCGCATTAGGCGTTCTAAGCTTGCTTCGATAATTATGCCGCTTTTTTCGGCTAAATCAAAAACTTTACGCATCATTTGCTCAGGTCCACAAGTGTAAATAAAGTCAAAGTTTTCCTTAGCCAAAATTTCCTTAAGTGGTTCCGTAGCCAAGCCCTTTATGCCGTGGCTTCCGTCTTCTGTTGTGGCAATTAGGTTTTTGCCGCAGACTTTTTCCAGTTCATTTATGAAAAGGAGTTCTTCCTTTGTTTTTGCGCCTATTATAAAGACAAGTTTTTCCGCTTTTTTAACAAGCTTTTTTGCCAAGAAAAGCAGCGGGGCTATGCCAGTTCCACCGCCAATCATCAGCACTTTGCCATATTTTAGCGTGAAGCAATTGCCAAATGGTCCGCGGACGCCAACAGTTGCGTCAACCTTAAGTTTATGGAGCGCTTCTGTGGCTTCTCCAACCCTCTTAACGGCAATCGACACTTCATACCCTTCAACTTCTAATATGCTGAATGGAATTTCATCAACGCCTGGAATCCACAGCATCAGAAACTGTCCAGGCATGGCTTTTGCACAGAGGCTATCCTTTAAAGTGAACTTCTTAACAGTTGGGCTTACATCTTCAATTTTTAGGATTCTTGCGATTCTATGCTTGTTAGCGGCGGTGCGATAAGCCAACAATCTCCTCAACACTCCTAAAATTCTTCCTTCTCAAGTAGGCTTTTATTCCCCTAACAACGGCGTCAAAAACACTCACGTCTTTCGTTGCTATAGCGGTTCCGATTTGGACGGCTGAAGCCCCAGCTAAAAAGAACTCTACAGCGTCACGCCAGTTTGTTATGCCTCCACAACCAATTATGGGCACCTTAACTTTTTCGTAAATTTCGTAGACGCATCTTAGGGCTATTGGCTTTATAGCTGGTCCGGATAGCCCGCCAAACTTGTTGCTTAAGATTGGCATAGCGGTTTCTACATCTATTGCCATGGCGCGAACAGTGTTTATGGCTGTTAACCCGTTGGCGCCAGCCCTAACGGCGGAATCTGCAATTTCAATAATGCTTGTAACGTTCGGCGAAAGCTTAACAAACACGGGCTTGCCAACAGCCTCTTTGACTTTGCTTACGACTTCTGAAAGAATTTTTGGGTTCTGCCCAATTTCCACGCCTGTTTCTTTGACGTGTGGACAGGAAACGTTAAGCTCAACAGCGTCAGCCCCAGCTTCAACAGCCCTTTTCGCCACATTCGCGTACTCTTCTGCTGTAAAACCGTAAACGCTTACAATCAACGGAATTTTTAATTTGCTTTTGGCTTGGCGGATTTCAGTTGCAAATTCTTCTATGCTAGGGTTTGGGAGACCAATGGCGTTAATTAAGCCGCAGCTGGCTTGGGCGATTGTTGGATTTGGATAGCCAGTTCTAGGCTTTAAACCAACAGATTTTGTTACGATGGCTCCAGCGCCTCCAGCGGCAATTGTTTTAAATGTTTCAGCTGAGTAGCCTAGAACTCCAGACGCTAACATTGTTGGGTTGGCAAGCTTTAAATTTCCCAAATTTACGTTTAAACTTATTTCCAAGCGCTTTCACCATGAGCTTTCATTACAAGCTTTTAGATGCTGAATTGTAATTTTAGCAACCTAAAACTATTTAAAAGGTTAGGAAACGGATGCTACTATTGTGGCGGTTTTTCTTTCACTTTCGCTTTTTTGGTGTGGTTTCTGGTTGTGGTTCCTCAGCACCTAATAGTATGCGCAGCGACTTTACTTCTTCTCGGAGCATGCTGATTTCACTTTCTAGAGCCTTCGCTTTCGCGTCAGCCATCTTCTTAAGCTCTTCAATTTCTAAAAGAAGGTTTTTCCTCTCATTCTCCAAGTTTCTTATCTTTTCTATAACAGTCTTAATGCTGCTCATAAAGAGGCTCTCGCAATAAAATATTAGCCACTTTGAACACTTAAGATTTTTGCAAATAAAATTATTCTCGCTTTTGTTAGCTTATCCAATAACTATTTATTGAAACAATAAAATGAATATGTAGAGCAAGTTTCAGTTGTGGAGGAAAAAGCTTGAAGGCAACAATTGTCAGCTGTCCATTTGGTTTTTTGGCTTTTGATGAAGAGAGCAAGCTTATAGACAATGTTTCGTTTTCGAAAAATCCGCAGAGTGCAGCCCAAACGCTGGTTAAGGTTGAGTCTGGAAAAATTGTTGAAGAACTTGTGGAGCTTATTAACAAGCTTAAAACTAGTGGTTTTGACGTTTTCATTTTTGAAAATGCTTTTCTTGCCGAAGAAGCAAAAAGGCGCTTTAAAGTTACGACAGAATTCCTTAAATCTTCAAAGGCTGGTGAACTTGCCCGTTCAAACATGGAGAATTTCGCCGTTGAGACAGGCTTTGTTAAGGATGCTGGAGAATTTAGGGTTTGGATGCATAATTTAACGATGGAAATTGCCAAACTAAGGGTTAAGAGTGCTGTTGAGAAGAGGGACTTACTCATAGTGCAAGCAATTCAAACGCTTGATGACCTTGACAAGGCAATAAACCTTTTCATGGGGAGACTTAGAGAGTGGTATGGCATACACTTCCCAGAACTTGACCGCCTAGTAGAAAAACACGAAACCTACGTGCGTCTAGTTCTAAAACTTGGAAGTAAAGAAAACTTCACGGTTGAAAACCTTGAAATTGAGGACATACCAAAAGCAAAAGCTGAACAAATCGCGAAGGCTGCTGAAAGTTCCATGGGCGCAACGCTTCCAGAAGGAGACATTAAGCAAATTCAAGCCTTGTGCAAAAATGTAATTGCAATGTACCAGCTTAGACAAGACCTCGAAAATTATCTGGACAAAACCATGGAAGAAGTCGCGCCAAACGTTAAGGCGTTAACGGGCTCATTGCTTGGAGCACGCCTAATAGCTTTGGCTGGCGGATTAATGAACCTGGCTAGGATACCCGCAAGCACTATACAAGTCATAGGCGCCGAAAAGGCACTTTTCCGTTCATTGAAAACTGGAACGAGACCGCCTAAGCATGGAATAATTTTCCAGCACGCCTATCTGCATGAAGCTAAGAAGTGGCATAGGGGGAAAATTGCAAGGGCGTTGGCTGGCAAGTTGGCAATCGCTGCGAGAGCTGACGCTTTTGGTGGAAGATATATAGGCGAAGAATTGAAGTCTGACCTGGAAAAACGCATAGAAGAAATTCATGAAAAGTACAGCGAGCCACCACCAGTCAAGGAAAAGCCTAAACGTGAAAAGAAAAAGAGGAGAAAAGAAAGGCGTGGAAGTAAAAGTTAAGCCGCATCCACAGTTTCCAGCAATATTTCAAGTGACATTGGAAGACGGAAGCCAAAGACTCGCAACCAGAAACCTTACGCCTGAAAGAAACGTTTATGGCGAGAGGCTAATACGCCATGAAGGCGTTGAATATCGTCTTTGGGACGCCTTCCGCAGCAAACTCGCCGCGGCTATACTAAAAAATTTGAAAACTGTTCCAATAAAGCCAGAGCACAAAGTTCTCTATTTAGGCGCGGCTTCTGGAACAACAGCAAGCCACGTTTCAGACATAGTCGGCGAAAGAGGTCGCGTGTACTGTGTCGAGTTTGCAGCACGCGCTTTAAGGGAACTCGTAAATAACGTTTGCGCCTACAGGGCTAACATGTTGCCAATACTTGAGGATGCCCGTTTTCCAGAAAAATATGCTGTTTTCATAAGCGGCAAAGTTGATGACATATACTGTGATATAGCCCAACCGGAACAAGCAAAAATTCTGGCGGACAACGCCGATGTATTTCTAAAAAGTTCTGGCTGGATAATGCTAGCTGTTAAAGCTCAAAGCATAGACGTGACAAAGGAGCCAGAGGAAGTCTATAAGAGCGAAGTTAGGGTTCTGGAAAATCGTGGTTTTCGCATAGAGGATGTTGTCCACCTAGAGCCTTATGATAAGGCTCACGCCATGATAGTGGCTCAGTTTTAAGTATAATTTATATCAGACAACGCGATGATATTTTTGTGACATCGCGATGATTGTCGAGGAGAGGGAGAGGGCGAAACCGCCAGAAAATACGATGAGAGAAGCTGGCTTTACTGTTTCAGAAAGGTGTTGCATACGCCCAAGCTGTTTTGATTTTGCGGCAAGAAAAAAAGAAATCCTAGTCTTTGTCAAGACCCATCGCGATATTGATGCGCTCTCCCAGAGCGACTTTTTCGAACTTGAAAAAATTTCAAACTGTGTCAAGGCAACTCCAATTCTAATAAGCGAAAATATGCGTGAAAGACCGCTTGAAGATGACACGGTTTATTCACGCTACAACATCACGGCTGTAACACCAAAAACGTTCGAAAACTTTGTTGTGAACAAAATCAGCCCTCTAATCCAAGCGGGACCAGGCGGTTATTATGTGGAGATAGACTGCGAAGCGATAAGGCGCAGAAGACAAGAGTTAGGCTTGTCTGTTGGCGAGATGGCTGAAATTGTTGGATTGTCACGCAGAACCCTTTATGGTTACGAGCGTGGAATGGCTAAAGCCTCGGTAACAGCAGCATACAACCTAATATGCGCGTTGGGAATACCAATAGCCAAACCAGTAAACATATTTGAAAAACCTAAAAACCAACGCAGATGCTTCCTAACAAAAGCCAAGCGGATAATCGCAAAGAACAAAGTTGTAAAAAGGTTTTTGAAAAAGTTTTCAAGATGCAACGTAACAGCTGTTAGAAAGGCGCCATTTGACTTTGTTATAACAGTTCCGGAGGAAAGCACGAGGATAATAGGCGGAATTGCAGGTGAAAAGGAGCAAAAACTTGAGAGAAGAGTTGACGAAATCATAAGCGTAAGTAAGGTCGTGAGAGCATACCCAATACTTGTCACGGACAGACAGAAACCAGTTGATAAGGATATACCATGCGTCAACAGCGATGAACTCTCAAAAATCAGAAAACCCGAAGACCTAATCAACAAATTCTAAAAAAGCTTTGCTTGACGCAGCGCATTCTCGTTCTTGGTTCTCTTGGCTGGCTTCCAAGACTTTCTAACAAATTCGGGATATTCCCCAGCTTCCTCTAGACATTTTTGTAGGAACCTTATTGTTTTAGGGTCTGATGGATAGCCGCATCCAACATCTCCGTATTTTTTGGCGATTTCCGCTATTTCCTTATCTCTTTCCACTTTAGCTATTATTGAGGCTGCTGAAACTATGGGATATTTCCTATCGGCTTTATGTTCAGAAATTATCTGAACCTTGATTGGAAGCGCTTCTAAAATGTGTTGTTTGAACCTTTCTTCCAAAACATCCGAAGCATCCACGTAGGTGATGTCTGGCTTTAGCATTTCTATGACTTTCGCCATGGCTTGTGCTTCAAGCCTATTCAGTTTATGCAATTTTCTTCCTGACATAACGACCTTGTCAATTTCCATTGGCGAAAGTTTCACAACACTGTACCTTTCTGCTATACGTTTGATTTCAACTGCAAGTTTTTCGCGTCTATTCGGCGAAAGAAGCTTTGAATCTTTGACTTTTAATTCGACAAGTTTTGGCATATCCTCCTCCTTAACCAAAACTCCAGCAATAACAAGCGGCCCGATAACAGAGCCGCGTCCGGCATCGTCAATCCCAGCAATCAGCATTAAAGTCGCCTTTCAAACAGTATTTAATTCTAAACTAATAATGCTTTGTCATTTAAGAAGATTAGTTATTTTTTCAGCGATAACCATGTGGATTTTATCTCTGTTTTCAAAGCTTACAACGTAAACTTCAGCATCCTCTCTTGCTTTAATTTCATCTATAAGCTTGTCTTTTGTCTTCCAGTGGACAACGCCGACCAACGGCTTTTTGCTGTCAACAGCCATTTTTACAGCTTGTTTAAATTTTTCAGAGAAAAGCTCCATGGGACCAATTTCGTCTATGGCTATTACATCAGCCTCCGCAACAGCCTTTACTATCGCGTCTGCACCAACATTGTTTAGGTCTTCAAGGTTAACGCGGTACTTGCCAATCCTTGGACCAGTAGGCTGATTAATGTGGGCAAGCCAGCCGCGCCTTGAGCTTGCTACGTCTAAAATTTCAAAGCCAACACGTGTTCCGCAGGAGCGGACTTCTCGGCTTATCATTCCGCCAACCACATAGCCTTTTTCCCTTAAAATTTCCGCAACTTTTGTTAGTACTGTTGTTTTTCCTATTCCTGGGCTTCCAGTTAGGAGTAGTATCCGTTTTTTCATAAGCGAGAAAGTCTAATATCGCTTTTATAAATGATTTAGTGTTGTGCGGAGAAAATAGATGATGAATGAGAACTGCGACTTGGATTTTCCAGTGGAAAATGTTGTTGAAGGCGATGTAAAGGTTTTAGTGCCTAGACTGAAGGCTTTTGTTAGATCTCGTTCTGAGTATGCTCCTTCTAAGGCGCCTGTCTTTTACAATCCTGTTATGGAGTTGAACCGTGACATTGCGGTTTTAGCCCTACAAGCTTATCAGAGAATGGTTAACCGTGAAATTGTTGTTTGTGAGCCTCTGGGCGGTTGTGGTATTAGAGGAATACGTTTCGCCGTTGAAGTTGGAGGGGTAAAAGAGGTTTTAATTAACGACATAAATGCTAAGGCTTTTGAGCTTGCGAAGTGCAATGTCGAAATTAACAAGCTAAGCGACCGCGTGAAACTAGCTAACGAGGATGCGAATTACCTTCTAAGCATGCATGGAGCGCCCAGAAAAAGGTTTGACGCAATAGACATAGACCCTTTCGGCTCTCCAGTTCCATACATGGACTCGGCTTTAAGGGCTTTGCGCAACGGCGGCTTTTTGGCTTTAACTGCAACTGACATGGCGCCTTTGTGTGGAGTCTATCCCAAAGCTTGTGTTAGGCGATATTACGGTAAGCCTTTAAGAACGGAGTATTGCCACGAGTTGGCTGTTCGGCTTTTGGCTGGATGCCTAGCATTGACAGCGGCAAAATATGACATTGGCGTGGAGTTCATGTTCAGTCACAGCACAGACCATTACATAAGAGTTTACGCAAGAATAGCGCACGGCGCAAAAAGGGCTGACGAAAGCATCAAGAATATGGGTTACATTGCCCATTGTTTTACGTGTTTCCACAGAGAATCCCACAAGGGACTTTTCGCAGATACACTGCCTTTAAAATGTCCAGAATGTGGTGCGAGGCTTAGCTTTAGTGGTCCGTTGTGGCTTGGTAAAATAGCTGACAAGAAATTCTGTGAGTTAATGGAAAAAGAACTCCTCGAGAAAAGACTTGGGCAAAAAGGGAAAGTGAAAAAAATTTTGGCTCTGGTGAAAAGCGAAGTTGACGCTCCGCCGACATACTATGTTATTGACAAGTTATGTGACACTTTAAACTTGCAAGTTCCGTCGTTAAGAACTGTTTTGGATGGCTTGCGGGGTGAGGGATTCGAAGCATTTTTGACGCACTTCAATACTAGAGGAGTGAAATCAAGCGTTCCAGCGGCAAAGTTTAAGGAGGTTTTATGTGAAATTTTGCTTTCAGCTGGCAAGTTTTAAATAACTTTAGATTTACATGAAGAGGCTGGGTGGACAGCTTGAGGAAGCGAACTTCACTCTCAATCTTAACGTTGTTTATGATACCCCTAATGTTTGCTGTTGCAAATGCAAGCATCGACCCCATCACAGTTTGGACAAACAAGCAGGTTTATGTTCCAGGCGAGAGAGGCACGCTTTATGTTAACTTTTACAATGACGGCGCAAGCACAGTTGAAATTGAAAACATAACTGTGACATACAAGTCTTGGCAGGCATACATTGAGGGCAATTGGGTTGGTAACGAAACCTTTAGCGTTAACGAAAACGTTACTAGTGGTAGCGTAACCACGTTGGCTATACCTTTCACTGTTCCAAGTGATGGAAGGGCGCAAACAACAAAAGTGGACATAACAATTAGGACAAACCTCGGACTTGAAACCAAAGTCAACGCGACAACAATTAATGTTTCGGAAACGTCGCCATACATGGAGCAGTTAGTTACGCTTTTCACGATACAAGCGATTTTATTAATTGTCTGTACGATAGTGATATCGGCAACAATTTTCTTGTCAATGCACAGAGCACCATCGACGATTAAAATAGAAGAAAGACAAGGTGAATAACGAAGCAAAGTAGAAAATTCAAGTGGCTCTTTTTCTGCCAATCCAGTAGAAAACTACAGCCATAGCCCAGCATATTACAGTACTTACTGGCGCGAAAGTGCAGTGCGCATAATACCCAAGTATGGATGGTTTACTTGCTGATGTTGGCAACAAAGTTGATATCCCTAGAACAACGAACACTATTGTGAGGAGCATCCAATACCACTTCATACGCACGCACCATTTCATACGCATTAAATGTATGGCATATAAAACTTATCATGGTGAATTCTTAAGTAATAGAAAAGCAATAATTCTTGTACGCAACTGTTAAACGTTGGAGGTGCCGTAAAACTCGGAAAAGTTTTAGTTGCATCCGCTTGGCCATACGTAAACTACACGCCACACTTGGGCACTATGCTGCAGATTCTTTCAACCGACGTTGCCGCTAGGTATTATCGCCTAAAAGGCGAAGATGTGGTTATGGTTAGCGGTTCAGATGAGCATGGAACGCCAATAGAGGTTGAAGCCATTAGGCTTGGCGTGCAGCCTAAACAGTTGACTGACAAAGTTCACGCGAGGGTTGTTGAACTTTTCAAGAAGTGGGGTATATCCTTCGACAACTACACACGCACAGAAAATCCGACGCACAAGGAATTTGTCCAAAAACACTTCATGAAACTCTATGAAAATGGGTACATATTCGAAGAGGAGACGGAAATGCTCTACTGCGAAAACTGCAAGCGCTTCCTTCCAGACAGATTCGTTGAAGGAAAATGTCCCTACTGCGGATACACTCCAGCAAGGGGAGACCAGTGCCCAGAATGTGGGCGATTATTAGAGACAACGCTCCTCATTGAACCATACTGCGCCGTGTGCAAGACAACACCAGTGTTGAGAAAGACTAAACACTTTTACTTTGACTTATCAAAGTTCTCGCAAGAACTTGAAGACTACATAAAGAACAATGAGCAGTTGCCAGCAAATGCGAGGAACTTCAGCCTAAACCTCATAAAGGAAGGCTTAAAACCAAGAGCAGTTACGCGGGACAACAAGTGGGGAATTCCAGCGCCCTTTCCAGGAGCTGAAGAAAAGACAATTTATGTTTGGGTTGAAGCAGTTTTGGGTTACGTTTCAGCTACAATTGAGCATTTTAAGAACCGCGGCGAACCAGAAAAATGGAGAGAATTTTGGTTTAACAAAGGCGCAAAAACAATTTTCTTTATAGGTAAGGATAACATACCATTCCACACTATAATTTTCCCAGCGCTTCTCCTAGGAGCACACGAAGGCTACAATTTGCCATGGAACGTTTCAACAACAGAGTTCCTCCAATTCAAAGGCGAAAGAGCATCAAAAAGTCTTAGAAAAGGAATATGGATTGACGAGGCACTTGAGCTTTTTCCAGCGGATTATTGGCGCTACTTCTTAATGGCGACAAGACCAGAAACTAAAGACGCGAACTTCACATGGGAATTTTTCACAGAAAAGATAAACGCGGACCTAAACGACACACTTGGAAACTTTGTCCACAGAACACTAACATTCATAAACACAAAGTTCGACGGCGAAATCCCAGAACCGTCAAACCTAGAAGAAGATGATAAACGCATACTCGAAACTGTTAAGGAAAAAGTTGAAAGCATGGCTAGGGAAATCGAAGAATGTAGGCTTCAAGCAGCAGCAAACACTTTGATAGGCATAAGCCGCATTGGAAACCAGTACCTAAATGAGAAGGAACCGTGGAACCTACTAAAGAAGGATAAGGCTAAAGCCTCAAACGTCCTCTATGTGGCAGCCCAAATAGTAAAAGCTTTGGCAATAGTTTCCGCGCCCTTCATGCCATTTACGGCAGAAGAAATCTGGAAAACGCTTAACCTTTCTGGAAGCGTTCATGAGCAAAGGTGGGAAGAAGCCGCAAAGCCTTTACCCGTGAAGCACAAGATAGCCAGAGCAAAACCGCTCTTCAAGAAAATAGAGGCTAGCGCACAGCAGCTAGACGAATTGTTAGAGAAGATTAGAGAAGGCGCTAAAAACGCCTAACTCGGCTGTGAAAAGTTGCAGCTAAAAATCGACTTACACGTGCACACGCAACACTCTTATGACGGTTTAATCACGCCAGAAGAACTTATCCGCTACGCAAAAAAGCGTGGCTTAGACGGCGTCGCCATAACAGACCACGACACCATTGAAGGCGCGTTAAAAATTATGAGAGAAAAAGACTTTCTTATAATTCCAGGAATCGAAGTTTCAAGCTTGAATGGACATGTTGTCGGACTTAATGTTTATGAGGTTGTTCCAAAGGGCTTAAGCGTCGAAGAAACCATCGACAAGATACATGATGCGGGAGGAATAGCTGTGGCTTGTCATCCCATAACTTTTTTCAAACGCAATCTCGGAACACATGTAAATGCAAAGTTTGACGCTGTGGAAGTGATAAATGCCTCTGCTTTTCCGTTCAAATATTCGGTGGAGCGCAGCAGAGAATTCGCCCAAAACCTTGGTGTTGCGCAGGTTGCTGGGAGCGATGCGCACTATGGTCCAGAAATAGGTTATGCATACACTGTTGTTGACGCTGAACCCAAAATTACAAGCATAATTGAGTTCTTGGCTAAGGGTTTTTGCGAGCCTTTTGGAGAACCAATACCATTAGGCTTAAGACTTAAGAGGATACTGCTGCGCTTCAAAAAGAGATTTTAGCCACATAAAAATGTGGGAGGATTGTAGACAGCTAAAAGTTCTCCATCTGGTAAAGGTCAAGCTGAATATTTAGCGGCTTTTCTGGCTCCGCGTAAGGCTCAAGATTAAAAAGCTGCGGCGCAATTGTTCCGAATCCGCTTAGGACATGCGGCGAATTAACTCCAGTCATGACTAGTGTTACTCTAAGCTTGCCGTTTTCTTCTGGATTAACCCTTGCACCCCAAATAACAAGCGCGTTTCGGTCCATCATCTCCGTGACTATTTCGCCAACTCGGTTTGCCTCTTCAATCGTCATATGCGCATCCCCAGTAACATGTATAAGCGCTCCTGTTGCACCAGCATAATCCACATCCAAAAGCGGACTCCTCAAAGCGTTTCTAACGGCTTCTTCCGCCCTGTTCGGAGCGTCTGACTCGCCAACGCCTATAACTGCCACTCCTCCACGTTTGACTATTGTTTTGAAGTCTGCGAAGTCAAGGTTGATTAGACTTGGCGCTGAAATCGTCTCGACAATTCCCTTAATCATGTTAGCCAAAACTTGGTCTGCAACCCTAAAAGCCTCGTTTATTGGCAACTGCGGCACAAGCTGCATAAGCTTGTTATTGTCTATGACAACAACTGTATCACAGTGCCTACGCATCTCATTCAAAGCCAAAGCAGCATACTCAATGCGTCCCTTCTCAATCCTAAATGGAGTGGTGACAACGCCAACAGTGATTGCGCCTTTACGCCTTGCAATCTCGGCAATAACAGGTGCGGCGCCAGTTCCAGTGCCCCCGCCCAAGCCCGCGGTGATGAAGACTATGTCCACGTTTGAAAGCAGTTCCTCAACTTTTTTTCTAGATTCTTCGATGGCTGCTCTGCCAAGCTTTGGGTCCCCGCCAACTCCGAGACCGCGTGTAAGCTTTTCGCCTATCAAAACTTTCTTGTGCGCTTTTGAAACCCTCAAGTGAATTGCATCAGTGTTTATGGCGATGCATTCTGCACCAGTTATGCCCGTTTCCATAAGCCTTGTTAGAGTGTTGTTCCCAGCTCCGCCGACACCGACAACAGCTATGCGACACGTGTCTGCTAAAGGAACCCCCTCAGCATCAGCATTAGCGCTTTGGAGGGTATACTTGAGTGCATGTTCCACTGGACTCATTTTAGTCAACCCTTTTTCTTCGTTCAATCTCGCCATTAATCAAATCGCGTATGGCTACGCGGATAGCTTCAGCCCTGTTAGGATAGTACTTTTCATTCACAAGCTGATCTAACATCTTAATATAAGGTTCAGGCAAATACAGAGTAATCAATTTCATCGCATCTCCCCCTTTTGGTGGCATAGAAATCGCTTTTAATTTGCATATAGTGATATATAACATGCTTTAATTATGTTTTAATTATGTTCGTTTTTGTTCTTTTAAAGCTTACACGTGGCTGTTTCAGTTATGTGTAAATTTTGTGTGTTTGAGACCCCTATGTTTTTATTTCTTTTTGGAGCATTTAATGTATTGCGATGGTGGATGCGGGTCTTCGTTAGGAGCTTTGGTTGTTCGTCGAATTTGGCTGATGGTGAGGTTTTGGCTGGTTGTCTAGCGGAGGCTGGTTATGAGTTGGTTGACTCGTCTTTGGATGCTGATGTGGTAATTTATAACACGTGTGCTGTTAAGGGACCGACGGAAGATCGTATGATTGAGGTTTTGAGGCGTGTGCCAAAAGGTAAGAGGCTTATTGTTGCTGGTTGTTTGCCGCTCATAAACTTTGAGAGGTTGTCAAGGGAGGTGCGTTTCGACGGGGTTGTTGGTCCAGCGTTTGGCAAAGGGATAGTTGATGTTGTAGAGCGAGTTTTGAGCGGCGAGAAAGTTGTAGTGTTGAAAGGTGCTTTGGCCAGCAAGCCTAGTTTGAGTTTGCCGAGGATGCCCGTAAATCCAGTTGTGAGTATAATCCCCGTAAACTATGGGTGTTTGGGTTCATGTGCGTACTGTTGCGTTGTTTTTGCTAGGGGGCGTTTAAGGAGTTATGACATAAGCGAAGTTGTGGATAGGGTTAAGCGGGACTTAGCCTTAGGCGTTAAAGAGTTTTGGATTACTTCGCAGGATGTTGCATGTTATGGGCGGGATTTAGACACAAACGTCGCTGAGCTTCTTAAGGCGATATGTGCCATTGAAGGGGATTTTAGGGTTCGCGTTGGAATGATGACGCCAAACATGGTTATTGACATTTTAAATGATTTAATTGAAGCCTTTAAAGGCGATAAGGTGTTCAAGTTTCTCCATGTGCCAGTGCAAAGCGGCGACGACCAAATTTTGCAGCGCATGAGAAGGTTCTATTCAGTTCAAGATTTCAAAGAGATTGTTGGAGCGTTTAGAAGGCATGTTCCAGAAATAACGATTGCAACGGATGTTATCTGTGGATTTCCAGGAGAAAGCGAAGACGCCTTCAAGCGTACTCTTAGGCTAATCGAAGAGGTTAAGCCAGACATAGTTAATGTTTCAAAGTTTTTTGCAAGACCGAGAACGGCGGCTGCGAAAATGGAAAGTGATTTTGTGCCTTTAGAAGAGGTTAAGCGTAGAAGCACTTTAGTTGCAAATCTTGCCCGAAAAGTGGCTCTTGAGCGGAACAAGCGTTGGGTTGGTTGGGCAGGTGAAATCCTTGTGGATGAAGTTGGGAAGGTCTCTGGTTCTTGGGTTGGGCGCAACTTCGCCTACAAGCCAGTTGTTGTTAAAGATGGCGGCGCTGACATGCTTGGTAAAACCTTGCGGGTGAAGGTTGATAAAGCCTTTAGCACTTATTTGCAGGGTGTTATCTGCTGATAAATTATTTATGCTGAAACAGCAATTATTTTTTGGAGATGAAAGTTTGGGCGAAGAAAAAGTTGTCGAGGTTGGGCATGTTACGCATTTCTTCTCAAAAATTAGCGTTGCAGTTATTGAGCTTACTGCGCCGTTGGCTGTTGGTGATCGCATAGCAATTAAGGGTCCGACAACGGATTTTGAGCAAATTGTGGAATCGATGCAGATAGAGCATAAGAATGTTCAGAGAGCTGAGGCTGGACAAAGCATAGGGTTGAAGGTTGCTCAGCGTGTAAGAGAAAAGGATGTTGTTTACAAGAAGCTTTGATGCCTTTGCCCTTCTCCCTTCTTTACTTTGTCGTTGACATGCCCGACATAGCCACTGTCTGTGTAAGTGTGTTTGGGTTACATACAAAGGCTTACCATTTAAGCCTAATATTCGCCCTTCTGATTGAAGATGCGTCCATCAAGTGCCTTCGGCAAAATCTTTACAATACTTGCCTTTTCGCTTATACTTGTCATTAGCAGTGTCCCATTCACGTCGAATGAACGTGAAAGTCAAGGGAGCTATGCAAGCGAAAGTGGAAATGGAAATCAAGGCGAAAATGAGAGGGTGAGTGAATTTGTTTTCTTTGATGATTATGAAGGTTGGATAGAAAGCGGTTATGTGCAATATGGCGAGTTTTCTGCGAATAAGTCTTTTACTGCAGAGGTTGTTGTTGGCGTTGGAGAACGCTACGAGAATATTCAAGACGCGTTAAATGATGGTTACCTCTGCCTTTATTTGAAAAAACAGAGGTTCGAAGTAAGCGAGCCCATAGTTCCACCGCTCGAGGACTTTTATATTATTGGAAGCGGCGCTGAAATTGTGGCAGTTCAACCCGTAACTGCGGTTTTTGACATTCGCCATGTTAGATACGCCCACTTTGACGGTTTATTCATAAACGGCAATGGATTAGCCCAAAAATGCATAGACGCCTCGCGAACTCCAAGCCAAGTGCCAGTCCACCAAATCCGCAACTGCAAAATTTGGGGCGCCACGCTAGCCAATGTAGATTTCACTGGATGCGAGGACAGCCTAATATTTAACTGTTGGATTGATGGGCGAAAGGACATAAATGAACCGCCGTTGACGGTTACTGCCTACGGCGTGAAAATTGGCGAGTTCGGTGATGGCTACTGCACTGGAGGACAAATAAACCTAATCCACTGTCTAATGGGTTTTCATAGGAAGGCAGACGTTTTCGCAAAGAATGTCGCTCAGCTTAAACTGTTGAACTGTCTCCTGTCAAGCAAGAGCATGTGGAGCGCCGAGTTCGAAGCGCACATAATAGTTGAGGGTGGGACAGGTGAAAACCCGCTTATGCCGACATTGGAGGTGACAAACTGCTGGGTGGAAAACGGAAAAGGAGGCAACGTTCCAAACATACTGATAAGAAACCGTCCAATGTCAAAGCTCACCGTGATAGGCGGAATGTTCTATACGGACAATAGCCCAAACATCTACAGCGAACTGAATCCATGCACAGAAACAATAACGCTAATAGGCGCATTATTCGAGCAGAACATCCACTACAACGGCTTTAACATTGTTACTCCAACGCAGAAGCTCGTTTCAATAGGAAACACTTACAACTGGAACGGGATAAACAAGTCAAATGTCACAACGTATCTAATCTACGACAAGAATAATGTGCATATGGAAACAAGCGAACCCTAAACTGAACTTGGTAAAACGCTAGAAAATCAACATTTTTTTGGCTCCGAAATCAACCAATACGAGCCTAGCCCCTCTAGGTTTTTTGGTTTATGTAAGGCTGTGTATCTGCGCGGAAATCTAGAGGGGCACTCGCTTCTACAGTTTTAAGCATCCATGTAGCGTACACTTTAAAAGTTATGGGATTATTTCGAATTCGCCACAAACTGGAGACTTCTCCCGCAAAATCCCCTCTTTTTCTGTTTCTAGACAATTTAAGGCTTGTTTTTGCCATTTTAGTTAACAGCAACTAATAGAACAATTAGATGAAGGGCTTTTGTTGATAAAATTTAAATCTTGCTGTTTGTTTTCATAAGCGCATTATGTATGTATGAATGTATTATTGCGGTGTCTGGAAAGGTTTGATTAGAGAAACTATTTAACGTAAGAGATGAGGATGAGATTATTGAGATTGTGAAGGGAGGAATACCCGTATGATTATTGAGTTAGTCGTTGCCTTCGTTTTGATTCTTGTTGTGTCTTCTGTGGTTTATTTGTTTGGTCGTTTGTCATCAGCTAAATCTGTGCGTGGTGAAAATGGTAAATCTGCGTATGCTTGTGGTGAGAAAATGAGTTTCGGCAAATTGAAAATAAGCGTTTCTCATTATAAATATCTCATTTATTTCGTAATTCTGGATTCTTCGGTGCTTTTATCAGCTTTTGCGTCGCTGACGCTTCGCATGTCCAATGCCTTGCTCTTTATCGTCTATTTGCTTATTGTTCTCATGTCCGGTCTACTGCTGTTAGAAGGAGGCGACCATTAACGTGTGGTGCTAGCCTTTTGAAGTGGGCGAGGCTGAAGTCACCGTGGGTTCTTCATTTTAATTCTGGGGCATGTAACGCTTGTGATATTGAGGTTGTTGCGCTCTTAACGCCCAGATATGACATTGAACGTTTCGGCATCTTGCTTGAGCCTTCACCGAGACACGCAGATATCCTATTAACCACCGGCGTCGTCACTAGGCAATGTGCGGATAGACTAAAGCGCATTTATGAGCAAATGCCTGAACCCAAATTCGTTGTTGCCATAGGCGCTTGTGCATGTTCTGGAGGTGTTTTTGAAGGAAATTACAATGTGATTGGCGGAGTTGACAAAGTTATTCCAGTTGACGTTTACATTCCTGGCTGTCCGCCGAAACCAGAGGCCATAATCGACGGCCTCGTGAAACTCTTAAAGTCTGTCGAGGGGGGAAAACAAAGTGACAAACGTTGATGAGGTTATGAAAGCTTTAAATGATTTGCTTGGAAACAGAATAATTAAAACTAGAACCCTGCAGCCTGAAAAAAGTTATATTCACGTCCAAACGGGCGCCCACAAAGACGCCGTGAGGATTATGCTTGAGCAGGATAAAGAAGCAGGTGTTTCTGCAATTACTGGCGTTGACCTCGGTGGAAAAATTGAGTTAATGTATCACATTCGCACCTGCGGCACCATAATTACCATAGGAGCGGAAGTGCCGAAGAAAGACGCGAAAATCGAAAGCATAACAGACATTGTTCCAGGAGCCAATTTCCATGAGAGGGAAGTATCTGACCTTTTCGGCGTAACCTTTGAGGGACATCCAAATCCTAAAAGGCTAGTTCTTCCAGAAGACTGGCCTGAGAACGTTTTTCCGCTTAGGAAAGAAGTTTCCGTGGCAAATATTCCGAGCAAAATAATAAACTCTGAAGTTTCAAAGGGTGAAAAGCAGTTTTCAAGTGAGGAAAGGCTGGTAAACATTGTGTTGGGGCCACAGCATCCTGCATTAATAGAGCCTGAAAAGTTTTCTTTGAAGGTTGAAGGGGAAATTGTGAGGGAGGTTGAGCCCAGGATTGGTTATGTTCATAGGGGTATTGAGAAGGCTGCGGAGAGCCGCACTTATTTGCAGGATATTTATTTGGTTGAGAGGATTTGTGGCATTTGTAATGCGTGTCATGCTGCTTGTTTCTGTCAGACGGTTGAGGCAATTATGG
>Ga0207433_10004844_pt1 | contig 24419 bp, 15 predicted proteins | sample YelNatPaOPGAMG01_FD_187559 | JGI IMG/M metagenome (GOLD analysis project Ga0207433, IMG submission 187559) | Hot spring thermophilic microbial communities from Obsidian Pool, Yellowstone National Park, USA - OP-RAMG-01 (SPAdes) (version 3) | ecosystem: Environmental > Aquatic > Thermal springs... | reverse complement strand
GCGAAATTGCTGTGGCTGTTCCACGGCAAATGTGGCCCATCCTCATGCTTTTTCAGGCGCTTGCAAACGCTTTAACCACTGCAAGCCTAAGCATAGTCTCCCAATATATAGGAAGCAAAGCCTATAAAGAAGCAAGCCAATCCGCCTCGCGCTTCTTCACTTTAGCCTTTCTCTCAGGTGGAGCATTAAGCGTAATGTTGTTGACGCTTAGACACGCAATTTTTACGGTTGTTATGTCTACTCCTCCAGAAATCTTTGACTACGTCATGGACTATTCGGCTGTAATAGCCTTTGACGTATTTTTCAATTATATAGCCTTAACCTATACAACGCTTCTCCAAAGCGTGGGAGACACAAAAAGGCCGGCAGTAGTTAACGTGGTTTCAGTGGGCATCAACATTGCTTTAGACCCTTTCTTCGTATTGGGGATAGGGCCGTTTCCAAGGCTTGGAGTGGTGGGCGCCGCCCTCACCGATGTTTTGGGAAAGATAATATCCATAACCGCCATGACCTACGTGCTTAAGAAACACTATCCAGAGCTCAAGATAGGGTTCACCCGAAAGATTGGCGCTAAATGGGCTCAGCTTGTATTGCGCATAGGACTGCCCATTCTAACTTTGGGGTTGATGAACGGCTTCGCCTTCCTCATGCAGCTAAAACTCGTAAACTTGATGGGAGTCGTTACAGCCACAGCCTTCTCCATAGGATTCGTGGTTTTAGACATTGTGGACGCAGCCCTTTGGGGTTTAAGCGGAGCCCCAGCCATAATGATTGGTCAAAGCCTCGGAGCAGAAAAACCGGAAAGGGCAAAACAAGTTGCCTTCAAGGCAGCTATTCTATTATTTGTCCTTATAATGGCCGGAGCCACAATAATATACCCGGTAAGAAGAGGCCTAGCCGACGTATTCGCCGACGACCAAAACATTTTAGACGAAACCGACCTCTTCCTTCAAACGCTATTGCCAACCCTTCCATTCTTCGGCCTCTTCGCAGTCGCCCTATCCCATTGGAAGAGGATCCGGCCACACCCTTTTCCCAACAACCCTAGGCATACTTAGATTATGGGGCTTCAGAATAACCCTAGGCTACATTTTGGCATTCACTTTTGGACTCGGCTCCCTCGGAATCTGGCTAGCCATAGCAATAAGCAACCTAATAGGCGGATTAATAGCCATCCTATGGATAAAGCATGGAAACTGGGCAAAAGCAGTCATAAAAGTTAAAAAGCAAAAGCTATAGACAAATAGGCGTTTTATTCATCAACATGCTCACAAAAATAGTTGAGTGTTATTAAGTTATGATCTCTCTATGAATTTGAGGGGTTATGCGTTATATCTTGTTCCATGCATATTGTTGGTTATGAATCACGTGGGTTCCATTAAATTTTGGTGACTGAAACATTTTTCCACAAAATTTTTAAGATAATTATGAAGTTAACTTTTTATTGAAAGGAGAGAGGCATTTTCTATTGGCTTACCCTGTAAGCCTCTGATGATGGCTGAAGAAGAGCTTGCAGGGTAGTGTTGCCGATAGATTGTGTCTTTCTCTGTTTAGGCTATATGGAGGAAAGAAAATGGAGAGGAAAATTGGAAAAGCAACAGTAATGATGGCAGCGCTTCTAATGGTTATAGTTTTGGCGGCTGTACCAAAGATCGAAAGTGGAACTATTACGCCAACAGTTTCGAGTTTTCTGTCTTATGGACTTGAGAATTCTGGGAAACATCTTTTCACTAATACGGTTCTACCACAGCAAGGACCACCGCCTCCAGCTAATTGGGTTTTGCTGGCAACTGACCCGGACGAGGGGGTTGGAAATAATCTTAAGACCATATATGGGCAGTTGTATTCTGGTGTTATATATTTCAAGGTTGAGTTTTACAGAACGTGGACAACAATTAACGACATCGATGCCGGAATTTTTATGGATGCAGACCGAAACCCTGGCACAGGACTGCCAGACGGATTTTATCCTGGTCAAAACACTGGCATAGGAGCAGACTACTTGATTGTAGTGGGGTTTGAGGCGACTGCAATGTGGAAATGGGACCCAGTTAGTGGCTGGTGGGATACTGCAAATCCGATTCCTTTGGCTTATCTTGATGCACCTGATTACACGAACGTCTTTGTAGTAGGTGTATATCTTGCTGATGTTCAAACGACTGGTGTTATCGATGGCGCAGTTGGTGATATCCCTTCAGGTTGGGATTGGATGCCAGATACAGGACACTTTACCTTTACTTTAAGCTTGGATGGATGGTACTATGTAAGGACTTATCATCCAAATCAGTGGATTGGTGGCGGGTTCCCAATGGGTTGGCATGCTGATGATGCATCTTGGGAGCTTGTTTTGCCGTTTGACTTTCCATTCTATGGGACATATTATAGGACAATTTACATTTCAAGCAATGGACTGATAACCTTCACAGGTCCAGATAGCAGCTATTGGAACAGCATATCTGAATTGGCGACGAGACTGGCGATAGCGGTTGCATGGGACGATTGGTTAACCTACGAGCCTTTTGACATATACGTTTGGCAGTTAGATTCTGACCACATGCTTATTAGATGGGAAGTTCAAGCTTACGGTTCAAGCACCGTTGCCAATTTTGAGGTCATATTGGACAGAGATGGCGTAATTCAAATTGATTACGGATACAATGATGGCCCAGTATCAACAACAGTGGGAGTCTCAAATGGCGTTAACGACGTACTTGCAGAAGACTTGACAAATCTTAATTACATCAATACAATCGTATTTACACCGGTAGGAGAACCGCCACCCTCGCAAGGAGTCTGGGTTACTAAAGCACTTCTTCCTGAACCACGCGAAGGTGCCGCCGGCGCTGTTGTTGGCAACAAAATATACGTGCTAAAAGGATATAGTGGCGGAGATACAGGAGATGTTCGAATATACAATCCCGCAACAGATTCTTGGTCTTCAGGCACATCTTCCCCTATTTTCGATGCTGAGTTCTACCAAGCAGGCGTGGTGGCTGGTAAAATTTACGTTATCGGTGGTCGGGGTACCTTCACTGGTAATGAAGAATATGATCCGTCAACAGATACATGGACTTTTAAAACGCCAATGCCTACCGGAAGAGCTGGTCATGCTTTAGCCGTCGTAAATGGCATTATATACGTGATTGGTGGACGCGATGGCACGGCACCATTAAGTGGAAACGTTATGAACGTTGTAGAAGCTTATAACCCCGCAACTGATACGTGGATCACTGGACTCGCGCCCATGCCGACTGCACGATCTGACATGGCAGCTGCTGTAATAAATGGCAAAATTTATGTCATCGGCGGCTGGGACGGAATAAACATCCTTAATACAGTTGAAGTGTACGATCCCTCAACAAACATATGGACATTTGCGTCGCCAATGCCAACAGCAAGAGCCGATTTAGGAGCGACTGTATGCCCCTTAGGACATATACACACGGTAGGAGGAATAAACGCATCTCGTGCTCAAGTGTCTACGCATGAAATCTATAATCCAGCAACAGATACATGGTCAGTTGCCCCTCCTATGCTCACCCCTAGGGCTGAACTTGTTGTTGTAAACATTGGAACAACAATCTACGCAATAGGTGGAGGAATCTACGGGGCATCCACGAACGCAAATGAGGCATATTTATGCGGAATCCTTCCTGGTGTTCATGATGTTGCTATCACAGACGTTACACCCTCAAAAACTGTTGTTGGTCAGGGCTACAATATGAATGTGAATGTTACGCTGGCGAATCAGGGCGATTACACGGAAACTTTTGATGTGACACTTTATGCTCAAAACCATACAGCCATTAACGAAACTGGCTCTTTAGTGTACGTCGCAGATTATGGCGCCGGCCCTTGGTGGTACAGACCATCTTTTCCGGATACAACAGCTAAGTGGATATGGAAAAATCCAGATGCAGAAATCGATGCACCTGTGGAAGAGTTCTTGGTATTAAGAGAGTTCAGTTTAGCTTCCTCAGATACCATAACAATAAGCATAACAGTAGACGATCGTTATTGGCTTTACGTTGATTCAACGTTTATTGGAAGTGATGCTAATTGGGAAAACACTGAAAGCTATGTTATTTGGCTCCCAGCAGGATCACACAAACTACGAATAACAGTTAGCAATGCGCCAGGACCGGAACTTAACCCAGCCGGCCTCATCTTAAGTGTTAAAGATTCCTTTAACAATATTCTTTTTAACACCCAAGGCGATGGAACATGGAGAACTGGAGTTTCTGGGTTGGTTGGTTATTGGAATTTTGACGAAGGAACTGGGACAATAGCCCATGACAGCAGCGGAAACAACAATGATGGAACAATTTATGGGGCGACATGGACAAGCGGGAAATATGGAAACGCCTTACAATTTGATGGAATAGATGACTATGTTTTATGTGGTAGCAATTCTTTGCCGACCGGAAATGCTCCAAGAACAGTTTCATTATGGTTCAAAGCCTTTGACATTCCCTCTGATAGGAACATGATACTAGCAGCCTATGGACAACCATACGCTTACGACGTTTTCTATCTAATCATAATTGGCGAAACCAAAAAAGTATATGTCGGAATGTGGGGAGGCGGAGACACTCCAAGCACCTCAACAAGCATCCAAGCTGGAATCTGGTACCACGTCACGGTGACTTATGACGGGACAACAGCAAGAATCTATCTTAACGGAATAGAAGAAGGCAGCTCCCCAAGATCATTCGCCACAACCCTCACAGACTTCTACATTACCGATTACTGGCCAGGACATTATTTCAACGGCATAATCGACGAGGTCAAAGTCTATAATAGGAGTTTGTCTGCTGAGGAGGTTTGGGCCGAATACACAAGGCAAGCCGGATTCATCATTGGAACCCAAGTCACCTTGGAAAGCGGAGCATCAACAACCCTAACCTTCACTTGGAACACTACTGGCTTTGTTAAGGGCAACTATACACTTTGGGCTTATGCTTGGCCAGTTCAGGGTGAAACAGAAACAACTGATAACACCTCTACCGATGTAATAGTCTATGTACGCATTCCAGGTGACTTGAACGCTGACACTTATGTGAACGTTAAGGATGCAGTAATATTAGGAGCAGCCTTCGGCTCAAAGCCTGGAGACTCAAACTGGAACCCAAACGCAGACATAAACAACGATGGCTACATAAACGTTAAAGACGCAGTCATCCTAGGAGCAAACTTCGGAAAAACAGACCCATAACTCATCCCTTTTTATACTGAAACTTTCGAGCGCGCGCGCGGTTTCGATGTAGCCGATGCTTGCTCCTTCACTCGTTTGGTTTTCTGTGTTTGTGAATATTATCAGGTCTGGAATGCTGAAGTTGCCAGTTGGTTGAATTATCGTAGATGTAAGTGTTTCCAGTCAGCCGGCGTTGCCATTCATGTCAAAGGCTATACCCATCGAATGTGGAAGTTTGGAGTCGTTCTTTGCTGTAACATTAACGGTTACAGTTAAGGTTTATCCTCCTCTATGAAAGTTAAAGCCGCCGTCACATTTCATCCATTCAAAGGTATGCCGAAAATTTTGGAAGACTCCTCAACAGAGACGCTTGTTTTGCTGTTCAATAGGCTGAAATAATAAATGTTGAAGGCTGCAGAAACACTAAGAAGAATTGATAGAATAGCGATGACATCGGTTTCCGATTTTTCCCTCCTTTTTAATGCTATAAAATCCAACCAATTCTTTTCCCAGACCCCCCACCAATTGTAATTTTAACAAGCGATTTAAATTTGTCCAGAAATAAAAAATGGGCCCTAAAATGTTCTTCTAGGACAGCCATTTAGGAGCGTATGACATTTACGGGAATCTCATCCCCGTTGCTTGTACTTAGAATTACATCGTACAATTCAAAGTCAAAGCTATGGTTTGATAAAATTTCAAATGTTATCTTGGCCAGTATGCCTGAACCGGATGTTGGCGGTGAAGTTCCAAGAAGGGTGCAGCCCATGGGTGATATAATCCCGTTCTCGTTGTCTATAGTCGGTGCAAACCATAGAGTTAAGCCATTGCTTGAAGAAAACAGACCCTCAGCGTAAACATATGTGGCATTATAGGTCTCACTTGGCGGGGACGAGCCCTTCTCTACTGTTAAACATTTCAAGGCTTTTGGATTAAATCTCAACCCAGCTTGCCATCCAAATAAATTCTCAACGTTTCTTACGGCGATAAAGACTACTACACAATTTCCGTTGGACTCCACATCCAAGTATATTTCGCTTTTCGGCTCCGCGTATACAACGACCTCCTTATACTTTTCACCTTTATTTCCTCCATCATCTCTAACAGTTAGCTTTACACAGTATCTTCCTGGTTTACTGTAGACATGGGATGCCGTAACACCTTCTCCTTGTTCTCCATCGCCGAAATTCCATATAAATTCGGTTATTGTTCCGTCAGGGTCGTAAGAACCAGACGCGTTAAACCAGACTATAGTTTTACCTGCAATTATTTTAGATCCCTCTACTTCCCATCCAGTATTGGATTGTGGATTAGGGGTAATGTCAAAAGATGCTGTTGGAATTTGAGGGGACACTTTAACCGTGCCAGTTTTTATCATTAGCGCGTATGCTAATGTGAAGGCTGGAACAAGCCACAGCATTAATAGAGCAATAATTCGGATGTTATTTTTTAAGACGTGCAATTTTTTCACCTCTAGGAACTTTTTACTATTTGAAAGGCGCGTCCCATTCCCATGTAAAAAGTAATAACCATCCTTCTTGATAATATATTTGTTCTGCAAAAGGTCTTTTAGTCTGAAACTCAAAGTTTTTCGAGGAAGTTCAGTGGTTTTATATAATTCCGCAAACCTCTTAGGGCCTGACTTTAAGGCGTTCAGAATCAGAGTATGATCTACTTCTCTTCGTCTTTCCATACTAATTTTTTTCCCACAATAGGGGCAAATTATTTGAGGCATTTATCTCCCTCAAATATGTTAGAAAATTTTCTAACTTATAAATATTGGTGTAAAAGAAACTGCTGTTAGCACATGTCAAGTTTCTTCAATCTTTTTAATACGCTTTCTTTTCCTTTTTAAGTCCAAATGAATGGAGTATATTGCCAAAGCTCCTGGCAGAATAAAAATGGTTATTGGATGCACATAAAAAATCAAATACAAATGTAAAATAAAGACGAGCATGTATAGAGTAGGCGCCCAGAACCAAAAAATTGTAAAGCACGTCCCGATTATTGAGAAGACTTCTTTTATATCTTCTAAAAAGTTCTTAAGTCTTTGAATAAAGGTCACCCATATCCCGTTAGAATTAAATTAGGAGCTTTCTTTCTTAAGCTTTATTGAAATCTTATGAAATCGTGTTAGGATAGTAATAATTAAAATCGCCACCGCTATTACTACTAACGTGATACTTGTAACCGTAAGCCAATCGATTCCTTTGGAGGTTATCAAATCGTAAGCAACATTTGAATTCACTTCTAAATTGTATTGCTGTTGCCGACCATTTTGCTCAAATAAAATGGTGTACTTATTCTTAACGACTGTTGTTGAGGCGTTGACAACTCTATCAAATAGTAATACCCTTACTTTTTTCTCCGTTATATTCTTTTGAAACACTGTTCCTTCCTCATTTGTTATGCGTAGTAATGTTCCATTTTTTGCGGCGACTTCCAAATACCAATAGATGTACAATTGAGCGCTGTCTCTTATAGTAAAATGCGAGGTTGTAGAATTATAAAATCTGACGATGGTGTTCCCTGAAATTTCTAAGGTATTTAAATAACAGTTGGTGAAATTCACCGTCGAATTGCCCTTTAAAAAGACGTTCCACCCTTTTACCATAGTGTCGCTTAGAGTTATTATTGGAGCGTTACCTCTCTGGATCGTAACTATAACTGGAGTTGTACAACTTAAATTTTCAAATGCACCTTGAACGGAATCCATGTAGATAGCCATCTCCGCTATCTGCGACTTTGCAATACTTACTTTCGAAAAATCAAAAATGTTGATTAACAATATTTTCGAGTTTTCTATCGATGATTCGGAATTTTTTGAGGTTGTTAGAATGTTGATTTTGACATTATTAGCCGAAAGTTTTGCATCGTCTAGTAAACTTAAATATGAGTTGGCGACATTCATCATTTTTATTTGGGCACTGTCTTTAATTTCAAGCCATTGAATGTTAGATCCCATTACATAGAGTGATGCTTTTTTATTGGAACTTATTTTTCCTGCAAGGTTACTTTGCGAAATAATGACTTTTGCATTATCTGTAACCGAGATTGTTGAGTCTGTACAGTAGGTGTTTGTGACAATTGCTTGAGAATGCTCATAAAACACGCAGTTTAGCTTAGATATCTTTCCATTAATAAGAATAGTTGAGGACGCATAGGCTGTTAAATTTTCAATCGCTGTATCTGCTGCTGTTAAAACTGCTCCTTCCCTTGTCTCTACTTGACGCAGCTGAGAGTTTATAGCGTTCAATCTTGCATTATTTTGTAATTTTAATGTTTGTCGAATTTCTACTTTTTCGATATATACTGCTGAAGAATCGCTTAAAGTTGTTGTTTCCGTCGTGCTATAAATAATCGTCGTGTTATAGATTTTTGCGTTGGCATACCCGTATGCCTTGAAATTTTTGATTAAAGATAAATCGGACATTTCCACATAAGAAGCATTGTATAATTCAAGTCTACCATCTATTCTCCCTCCCCTAATGTAAAGTGAGGATTTTTCAAAAAGTTGTATTGTCCAACGTGTCGTACAGTAATCGAGTTTCAATGTTGATGAATCCCATCCTTTTACGTAAATGGAGGTGTCCGACGCTGAGTTTTTTATAAAAACTTTGGAATTGTCGAAGCATTCAAGACTTGATATAAAGTTTGGAGTCTTAACATTTATAAAATTAAGAGATGTTGCATTCAATGTTGTAGTATTATATAATTTTACTCTTATAGCGGCTTTAAGGTTCTGAATGACTATCTTAGAACTATCCTTGGCCATGAGGTCTGCTCTTTCAATGTACGAATTAGTTATTGAAATAGAACTATTTCCGTAACAAAATATAGAAAACCCCTGATCCCTCTTCATTTTGGGATCTTTACATGATACATTGGAGTTGATTATGATTAGTCTAGGGTTGCCGTTTCTAGGTTCTTTAAGGGTAATGTTATAATTTATGCTTGTAAACTTTAATGTTGAGTTCACAATTTTCAATGTTGCATTATCTTTTACTATAATGCTTCCGTTAAGTTCGCGGGTACAGCCTACTATTTCTTGTACATCGCTTCCCGATAGTATTAAGTCCCCTGAAGACGGTAGCTGTGCTTGAACTCTTGCAAGTGTAAAGATATGTGCAAACGATAAAAGTATTAATGTAATGGTTAGAATAGTTTTTTTCATTACTTTTTCCATAAATGGCATGCTACAAATCTCTCCTTTTCTATTTCAACTAATTCAGGCTCTTTTTCTAGGCAAATATTCATAACAGAAGGGCATCTGGTGGAAAATCTACAACCAGGTGGTATGTTAATTGGGCTTGGTATTTCTCCTTTTATCGTAACTTCTATCCTTTTTGAATCCGGATCCGGTACAGGAACAGCTGATATTAATGCCTTTGTGTAAGGATGCAATGGATTATCTATTATATCTTCAGTCCGACCTAGTTCTGCTATTTTTCCAAGGTACATAACTGCTATGCGGTCGCATACGTGTCTTGTTAAAGCCAAGTCGTGTGTGATGTAAAGAAACGCTGTTTTATATTTGTCACGCAAACTAGTCATAAGATCCAAAATTTCCGCTCTAGTCGAAACATCGAGCATTGAAACAGGCTCGTCTGCAACGATGAATTCTGGGTTTACAACAAATGCTCTAGCAATATTCACTCTCTGTCTTTGTCCACCGCTGAGTTCATGAGGATACCTGAAAGTGAATTCCTCTGGAGGGGTTAATTGGACATCTTCCAAGATTGCATAAACTCTTTCCATAATTTCTTTTTCGTCGTTCGCCAATCTTAGAACTCTTAATGGCTCTGCAATTATATCACCTATAGTCATTCTGGGATTTAATGATTCATATGGATCTTGGAAAACAATTTGCATTTTTTGTCGCAGTGTTCTCAATTTTTCTCCTTGAAGGTGCGTTATATCCATTCCCTTGAAGAGTATTTGCCCTCCTGTAGGTTCTAGCAAGCGAACCATTAAACGTCCAGTAGTTGTTTTTCCGCTCCCGCTTTCACCAACTAGACCTAGAATTTCCTTTTCAAGTATATATAGACTAATATCATCCACTGCTCTCACAAATAGACTTTGTTTAGAAAACAATGTCTTTAAAAAGCCTAAGCGAACCGGAAACCATTTCCTTAAATTCCTAGCTTCAGCTATTATTTCCATGGAGTTTCCCTAACCGGCTTTATTATAAAGGTGACATGCGACAATATGTGTAGGTTCCACTTCGGTTGGCGTGGGGGTTTGTCTTCTGCAATTTTCCATTGCATATTTACATCTTGGGTGAAATCTACAACCAGTGGGCGGGCTTAGAAGGTTTGGCGGGGAACCTGGAATTGAAGATATTTTTCTCCTTTCTGCTTTTATATTTGGGAAGGCGTCTATCAATCCTTGAGTATATGGATGTAAAGGATTTTTAAATATTGAGCGCACATCAGCGTATTCAACCCCATATCCAGCGTACATTATTAGGCATTTTTCGCATAGCTCTGCTATAATAGAAAGGTCGTGGGTTATTAATATCATTGCTAAGTTAAGCTTGTGTTTTAATTCCTTCATCAGTTTAAAAACTTGAGCAGCAACGATAACGTCTAAAGCTGTTCCTGGCTCGTCTGCTATAACAAGTTTTGGGTTGCATGCAAGGCTCATCGCTATCATGGCTCTCTGCCGCATACCGCCGCTAAATTCATGTGGATAATTGTTAACTCTTGAAGGCTCTATTCCCACTAATTCAAATAATTTTGCGGCTCTTTCCTCAGCCTCTTTTTTTGATGTTCCCTTTTCATGAAGTAAGATTGCTTCCACTATCTGATCCTTTATTGTGTATACAGGGTTTAATGCATTCATGGCGCCCTGAAAAACTATAGATATTCCTTTCCATCGTATTTTTTCTCTGAATTCTTCTTCGCTTAAAGATAGAAGCTCTAATCCATCGAATAAAATTTTTCCCTTTATTACTTTGGCGTTAGTTGGCAGGATCCTTAAAATCGAGAGCGCAACAGTTGTTTTTCCACATCCGGATTCTCCTGCTAATCCCAGAGATTCACCTCTATTTATTTCAAAACTCACATCTTCTGCAGCTTTTACATAACCTCTAATGGTTTTGTAATAGGTTGTTAGATCTTGAACTTGCAGTAGCATCGATTCACCATGGTGAGTTAAGTCACTTTTGGGAAGCTATTTATATAAGCTTTTGCATCTGACTTTTTGATTGGTCATGTGGAAGGTATGGCAGAATAAGATGGTGAATCTAGAGCTTTTAATGGACAGTTTAATTGAATTTTTTAATGAGAAAGGGTGTGTTTGTAGGCTTGTTAAGGATGCTGAATGTTCTAAACTTTATGTAAAGCTTTCTGGGGGTAAAACAGCTATAATTAAGATTAGTGGTTCGCCTGACAGCTTTAAGGTTGAATTTATTAGGGAGAAGCGAAGGTTTCTTCAACTTTTTGGAAATGTGGTTTCGATGTTTGGCGGTGGAGTTTTTGTTTCAAGGGCTACTGAGCACGATGATTTAGACCGTTTTGAAGACGAATTTTGGTTTTTCATTGAGGATATTGTGAAGACGTTTCCAGAGTGTGCTAAAGCTTAAATAGTTTTTGACTCTGTTTTAGGATGATGGCGAAGGTGAATGGGGCTTAAGAGTTACATAGCTAAACGTATAGTTTATATGATTGTACTGTTATTTTTGGTGATAACGTTAAATTTCTTTATCTTTATGTTAATGCCCGGTGATCCAACAACCCTATTTGTTAATCCGATGAAGTTTACGAAAGAGGAAATTGAGTCGCTTAGGAATATATGGGGTTTAAATGATCCTCTACATGTTAGATATCTAAAATACTGTTGGAATCTTTTAACGTTCAATTTTGGTCATTCAATTCACACAGGGCTTTCAATTTATGATGAGATTTCGTGGAGACTTCCGTACACTATTCTTCTTATAGGTGGATCAACAATTTTATCGATGATTATCGGGATACTTCTGGGGGTTGTTGTTGCATATAAAAGGGGAACATGGATTGATAGCTTAAACGTATCTTTTGCGTTAACTGTCTTTTCTTTGCCAGTATTTTGGATGGGGCTTATCTTTCTGATGATCTTTGCAGGTCATCTTCACTGGTTTCCATTAGCTGGAGCCTTTCCGAGAGAGTGGCTTCTGACGGGTAAATGGCCCCAACCCCTCGCAAGCTTCAACATTTTTGGTTTAAAAGTCACCATTCCTTCGTTTGTTGAAATATTTGAGAGGATTAGATACGCCTTTCTCCCCCTTCTTACTTTAACTTTATTTCAGTATGGAGGGTGGCTTTTACTTACAAGAGCTACGATGATTGAAGCGCTTACAGAAGATTACATATTGACCGCTAGGGCAAAGGGTGTGAAAACGAGAACCATGCTTTTGAAACACGCGCTTAAGAACGCTTCTTTGCCTCTAATTACGAATGCTGCCTTATCTTTTGGTTTTATGTTTTCGGGGGCTATTATAACAGAAACCGTTTATACTTGGCCTGGCACGGGTACGTTTATATGGACTGCTATTGCTACTCTTGATTATCCAGTTTTGCAAGCTGTTTTCTTCATCATTGCACTATGTGTGATCGTAGCCAACTTTATTGCAGACTTAACTTATGGAATAATTGATCCCAGGATTAAATATGAGTAGGTGAACATATGACGGTATCAGTTTCAAGAATGAAAAGATTGAAGTTTAATTTGAGCCGGTTATTAGGGTTTATTAGGGCATTAGTTAAAAACAAGAAAAGCTTTGTGGGCATTTGCATTATTTTCGTCTTTATAGTTTTTTCTCTAGTGCCCTGGCTTTTCACCCCATATGATCCATTAAAAGATGTTGGGCTTGCTGGTTCAATAGCTGCTCCAAGTTGGGCAAAAATTTTTACGGGGAGCGAAGGTTATTGTGAAAACATTATTGTTGTCAATGACCCTGGCTTTAATAGTATACGCTCGTTAGACGAGTTTTCTCTTAATAGTACTAATCCTTCACGTGTCTATTTTGGGTACTCTTCTTCTGTTGGGTATTCAGCCACTGGTGGTAGTGGTCCCGGATGCCTTTTCGTCTCATACGTTCGAGGCGAGAAACTTCGGGGAGCTGAGAATGTTACAGCGGTAGTTGAGAAAACTTTTTCTTACCCCTATAAGGTTGCCCCTGAACGTTTCACAGGTAGCATTGCATGTTTTGTTGAGGGAGCAGTTTCCGATGTTCCGGTAAAGGTTAGTTTCTTCATTACGAAGGAGGGGGAGGGAAACTTTTTCATTATTAGGAATGAGACAATGAAAGTTGTTTATCTATGGAGGATTTCGGATCAACCTTTAACTTCTCCCATGCTGGATTGGGTTTCGGCAACGGCTGGCACGATAAGCCAAATGGATAGTCGATCAGAAAGTTTGAAGATTAACCTTTATGGGTATTTAGACGTGAATAAAACGCGTCCTTATTGGCAGTATTATTCGGTTTCGCCTGAAATGGACATCTTTGGCGGTGGTCCTTACAATTTTACCGTTGGGGTTGAGATTTTGTTTTTGGATCAGGGGAAATCTGAAAATGTTCATGTTACTGTTTATCTTGATGACTTCCAGTTTAGAACTCTTGGGAACGCTTGGGGATTGCTTGGTACAGATCATTATGGTAGAGACCTCTTCTCTCAGCTTGTTTATGGTGCTAGGATTTCGCTGTATGTTGGATTGCTTGCCTCAGTATTAGGGATTGTTTTGGGATTAATTGTTGGGTTGGCTGCTGGATACCTCGGCAGGGTTGTTGACGAAATACTTATGAGATTTTCAGATATGCTTTTGGTCATTCCAACTTTGCCGCTGTTAATAGTTCTTGTTGCGGTTTTGGGTCCTTCCCTAAATAATTTGATACTTCTTTTGGGTTTTCTCGGGTGGATGGGCTTCGCTAGAGTTGTGAGGTCTCAGGTTCTCTCTTTGAGGGAGCGCCCCTTCGTTGAGGCTGCCAAGGCTGCGGGGGCTGGAAGTGGCTACATAATGTTTAGGCATATTTTGCCAAATATTATGGCGCTTGTTTATGTGAATTTGGCTACTTCCGTTCCGGGAGCTGTTGTTGCTGAGGCTTCGTTAAGCTGGCTTGGCTTCTACGACCCTCGTATAATGTCTTGGGGGCGCATGCTTTATGAGGCTCAACAGCAGCTTGCTTCTTGGTATGCGTGGTGGTGGGTTATTCCACCTGGTATATGCATAGCTTTATTGGCTTTAAGCTTTATACTGATAGGCTACGGTTTGGATGAGATTCTGAATCCAAGGCTTAGGGAAAGGCGTTAGCCGCCGCCATTTTAGGGTTGAGGTTAGACTGGAACATTTTTCCATAAACCTTTTAAACTTGTGTGAATAGTATTTTTACTGCAGAAAATGGAGAAGGAGAGGGAAAAAGCCTTGAAATATTTGAGAGTTTTGCTGCCCTGCTTACTAGTGCTGATGGTTCTGCCGTTAATTGGAACAGTTTTCGCCGCCTACGACCAGTATGAGCAGTGGGGTCCCAGAAGCAAATACTTCCTAATGAAGTTTTATGCAAATGAGGCTACAGAGTTTGCAGCCTTAGAAAACGGTGAAATTGACCTTGTGGACTGGCCTTTAACAAAGGCTTATGTTGATAAGTGGAGTCAGCCACCTTACAGCGACTATATAGCTGTGGTTGGCTCTGGGCCAGAGTATGGAATGTACATTTTCGACATAAACAATAATGAGACTATGCCTGATGGCACCCTATGCTTTACAGCGGATCCGGTGATAAGGCATGCTATTGCCCACCTTGTTGATAGAGCCGCCATCGCCGCCAACGACTTTGAAGGTATGGCCCAACCGCTTTATGTTCCAATTCCATGGGCTGCATCTTCATGGATTAACCCGGACGCCCAAAACAAGCACCCATACAGCGTTGACGAGGCTAAAAGAATCTTGGATGAAGCTGGATACACAGACACGGGTGGAATTAGCGGTATAAGAAACTGGAAGGATGGCCGTGACATAGTGCTACATGTTTACATCAGAAGCGACCATGAATATAGGCGTAGGGCGGGCGACCGCCTTGTAACAGCTTTACAGGCTGCTGGTTTAGGCGTTGAGACACACTATGTAGACTCTGGCGGAGCTTATGAAGCAGTGATGACGAACAAGGACTTCCACATTTACACAGGCGGCTGGAGCCTTGGAATAGATGTTCCAGACACACTCTTTGGCTTGTTCCACAGCAGTTCGTATTGGCATCCAGGATGGTGCCCCAACTACGGACACTACAGCGACCCAATATCTGATGCTCTGTTAGAGGAAGCTTACTACGCTGCAAGCCTTCCGGAAGCTATTCCGCCTGTATTAGAATGGCAGTTGCGCTTTGTTGACCCAGAGTGGGTTCCAGCCCAGCCGATAGTATCCAACGTGATCTTCATGGCCCACAGGAAATATTATGGACACTGGGAAGGCGAAGAGCAATACTGGGATCTTCCCTTCGACGGAATAGTAAACATTCCAGGTAGGGGTATAGGATCCTACAACAACTTCTGGACCTTCATGAACGTCTACCCAGCTGACACGGCTGGAGCAAACAAGGCGCCTAGAACCTACAACATCCGCTGGGGCTGGAAGGTATCCTCCGCTAGGAAGTTGAACCCAATTTATGGAAGCTGGGTTTGGGACTGGGCAATAATGAACTGGATCTACGACACAATGATGGGTATAAACCCGTTCCTTGTCACAGAGGACAAGCCTTGGGTTGCATACCAATACGACCTTGGAGTATGGGACAACCCGGACAACCCAGACTTTCCAAAGTCAACCTATGTAACATTCAAGATACGCGACGATGTTTACTGGCATGACGGAGTAAAAATGACCATTGAAGACTTCAGATGGATGCTTGAAGACCTAGTACCAGCCTTGAGAAGCCGAACTCCACCTGCTCCATATCCATGGTGGTACAGCAGCATAATGGACGTCCACCACGTTGAAGTAATCGACGATCAAACCATAAAAATCTACTATAACGTTAGAAGCTATCTGGCGCTCCACTGGCTCGGAGGATTACCGCTAATTCCAAAGCACATATGGGAACCACTTGTCACTGACCCAGCTAAAGACCCAACAGCCCACCTGGCAGACCCCAACCTGATAGGCAACGGACCCTACAAGTTTGTAAGCTACACGCCAAACGCTGGAGCAGTGCTAGAACGCAACGACAACTACTTCAGAGGCAAGCCAATAGATGTTAGAAAAACAGAATGGACATACCAAGGAAAGAGCTACGCTAGAATAACCCTATACAACTACGCCCTAGAACCCATAACAGTAACAGTCACAGTAGACGGCCTGACAAGCGAAACATACACGGTTCCAAAAGCCGGCGGAAATGGAGCCTACCCAGGCATGCAAGACTTTGTGAAGGAGGTTCCATCACTGCCAACAACAGTCAGCATATCATACACATACCACGGATGGACAGTTTCAGAAATCAAGGACTTCAAAGCTAACACCGTCCGGGAGGACATAAACCTCGACAAGTTTGTAAACGTTAAGGACGCCGTCATCCTCGGAGTAGCCTTCGGCTCAAAGCCAGGAGACCTCAACTGGGACGCAAGAGCCGACGTATTCTACGACGGATTCGTAAACGTTAAGGACGCTGTAAAGCTAGGCGTTTATTTCGGCTGGCCAAACTGGAAGCCATAAACAAGAGAACTGGTCTCGCCCTCAACCCCCATTTTTATTTTGAACAAAATTTTGAAATGAACAACACCCGCTCTTTTAAGAAATTTACACACACGCGAAATAGAAGATAATTCCGGAACGCTTAAATCCTAATTCATACTAAAATTCATAGCGGAAAAGATAGGAGAAGGGAGAAATGAAAAACAAAATACTACCACTGTTTATGGTTGTTGTCCTGCTTGCAAGCGCAATTTTAGCAATTCGACCAGCAACAGCAACATATCCAACAAAGCTTAAAGTTGAGCCAGTTGAACTCCACTTCTGGTCAGACGTCGACCCTGTTGGAAAAACCTTCACTGTAAGCATTATTGCCGAAAACATTATAAATCAAGAGGGCGGCATGTACGGCTGGGAATTCTGGCTATACTGGACACCAGGAATAATAAACTGCACAGGAGAAACACTGAACTTAGACTTCTGGCCGCAGAACAGCGGTCCTCTAGTGCCAGCCCCAATAGATAATGTGGTTGGCACTTACCACCAGTCTGTAGCTGCTAGAGCGCCGTCCAATCCGGTGACTGGAACCTACTGGCTTGTCAACTTAACCTTCAAAATTGTCGCTCCTGCACCATACATGGGCGTAGCATCAACACCATTAACGTTAGGTCCACCAGCAGGCATGACCTACTGTCTAGTCGATAAAACAGCAACTGAAATCCCCCACGATTACGTCAATGGTGCCTACTACTATCACTGGGCACCACCACAAGTCTATCCAAAGCTAGCTGTAGAATACACAGGCGAGCCGGGAGTGAATGAAAAAACCTTCGCAGGCAAAAACATCTACAAGGAACCCTTCAATTTCAGCATTGATGTTGTAGTAAAAGACGTGGATGCAGGATGGCGACTAGCAGGAATCCAATTTGTACTCTTCTACAACACTTCAATACTCGACGTTTTAGAAGTTAAACAGGGAGACTTCCTTGAACCCTTCACCACAACAACATGGTTCTACGGAGAAGCCTTCGAAAGCGCAGGCTTCGTGAGAGTCGCCTACGCTATTTTAGACGTGCCAAGCATGACGCCTCCATACGGAAGCGGACTTGTCGCCAGAATAACCTTCAACGCCACATACCAGGAGAAGTTCCCAATATCAGTTTCAAGCGATTTAGATATAGAAATCGATACAGAAGCTGGAATGGGCTCATACTTCATAAACTTCATGTCAGAAGAACTACCCTACGCTCCTGAAACAGACGGCAAATACACCCTTCAAGGCTACGTGGTTGGAAGAGTAATAGACATTTACACACAATACCCATACCCATACGGAGGACAAGGTGTAGGCGCCCCAAGCGACATGTTCTGGCCACAGAAAGAAGTAGAACTATTCGCAAATGTAACATATAACGATTGGCCAGTCCAACAGAAAGATGTGACATTCGAAATACGCGACCCACAAGGCAACCTTGTAACAATATTAACAGCCCGCACAGACGAAAATGGCGTAGCCCACACAACCTTCCGCATACCATGGCCATGCGAAAATCCGGAACGCCTCTTCGGAGTATGGACTGTAATAGGCACCGTTGACATAGCATGCCAAGTTGTCAGTGACACACTGAAATTCCACTTCGACTACCTAGTTCACTGGATCAAAGTAACAACAGACAAAAATGGCTACGCCCACTGCGAAAACATAAACGTCACTATAGAATTCGGAAGCTATGCCATGCAAAAATACAACATACTAATACCAGTGGCCATCCACGACGAACTTAACGTGCCGTTCGGAACAGCATACGTGTGGGTAGAGGTCGGCGGCGCAAAATGGTGTCAGCTCAAGAACTACACCCAAAGTGTGCAAATACACGTGCCAAAGTTTGCAGCCGCAGGAATCGCCAAAGTTTACGTTAGCGCGCTGCTCGGCGGCTGGCCATCACAAGGCGGATGTGCAGTTGCACCGCAGTACACACCAGCACCAAAAATCAATATTTTAGCAACGTGGAAACCTTAAAAACAAGCAAAACCCTTAACACCCCCTTTCTTTTTTATATAAAATCGAAAGAAGACCGTGATAAATATGAAAAAACCCACCATAATAACGTTACTAATAACCTTAATTGTGTCATCAACTACAATATTATATAGTTTCCCATCCATATCAGCACAATACATTTTAATAACAGTACAAACAGACAAGCAAATCTACAACGTAGGCGAACAAGTCAATATTAACGGAACAGTAATATACAATGGTCAGCCTCTCACAAACGGCCTAGTAGCCATAGAAATAGACGACAGGACAATACCCATCCTATATCGAACAGTAAATACAGGTGCAGACCCTACAGGCCCATTCAAAGTTGAAATAGTAAACGCCTACCTCGGAGACATCAACAGAAACCCCGTCGCAAACGCCAAAAAAGGATCCACATACTTCATATGGCTAGGATGCAAAAACAACGAGGCCACCCCAGTCAAAGCAGCCCTATGCTTCACAATAATGGATCCGAACAATTCGCCACTACTCGCACTACTGTTCTTTCTAGGAGATGTCCCAACAGGAGGACCACATTACTATGGCTACCAATGGACTGTTCCCTCAGACGCTGCAACAGGCACAGCAACAGTCTACGGCAATGCATACACAGACGACCCCAAAAATGGTGGAACACCCCACTGTCCAGAAAAATACAGCACATTCAACATTGTAACCAGAACTCTAACCACATCAGAATCACAAAAAACCACACCAACACAAGCCCAGCTGGGCTCATATAACGTTGTCTACAAAATTCCAAACAAAGGCGCAAGACTTGGAAACTACACAGTATATGCAAACATATTCCATCTAGGATTCAAATCCACAGCAACTACCACATACAAAGTAATACTAGTTGGCGATGTAAACAACGACCTTTACGTCAACGTCAAAGACGCAACATTACTTGGAATGGCTTTCGGCTCAAAACCGGGAGACCCAAACTGGGATGAAAGATGCGACTTAAACAAGGACGGTTGGGTCAACATAAAAGACGCGGTAATCCTAAATGTCAACTTCGGAAACTCCGCCATATAGAGCAACACTAAAATACACCAAAATAATAATTAAATACGCGAGAAGGGAGAAAAATGAAAAAGGCAATTCCATTATTACTCTCATTATTAATTGCAGCATTAACTCCAACAGCAGTTCTCCTAAAAACTTTCGCCCAACCGGAAACAAAGCTTAAAGTCGAACCTGCAGAAAACATCTTCTACACTAATACCACAAGTGTCGGCAAAACCTTCACTGTAAGCATTATTGCCGAAAACATTATAAATCAAGAGGGCGGCATGTACGGCTGGGAATTCTGGCTATACTGGACACCAGGAATAATAAACTGCACAAAAGAAGAAATAAACTATAGAATTTGGCCATCATATAGTGGTCCATGGATAGCTAACCCAATAGACAACGAGGCAGGAACATACCATCAAAGTCTAACTGCAAGAGCCCCGTCCCAACCAGTAACTGGAACCTACTGGCTAGTAAACTTGACATTCCAAATAGTTAAGGCACCATTAACAGGCGGAACTTTGCAAACGCAACTTGACATTGAACCGCCATCAGGAATGACCTACTGCCTAGTAGACAAATACGCTGGTGAAATTCCACACGAATATATTAACGGAATATACAAATTTGTAAGTCCAAGACCTCCAATGAGGCCTATTGCACTAAAAGTAAACCCCCCCGCAATATTTGATCCATCCAAGGTTCCGAGCCAAAAATACAATATATCAATAACCGTTACAAATGCTGCATATCTCCACGGCTTCATATTAAATCTAAGCTACAACAGCACAATAATAGAATGTCAACAAGCCTACGAAGGCAACTTCCTAAGAAATTATGGACCCACTGGAATGATGTACCAAATAAATAATCCATTAGGATTCACACGAGTATCAATTAATTTAACAGATCCAACAGCAATGGCCGAAGGAAATGGAACACTAGCCATCTTAGAATTCCACATACTAAACTTCGGAGGAAGCATATTACATCTATTTGAAACACAACTTTATGATCCTGAAGGCAGCCCGCTCTTTCATACAACATCAGATGGATACTTTAGCAACATACTGATTCCAAAGCTCTTCGTGGATCCCAAAGAGATAGTCGACCCCTCAATGAAGCCTGGCTCCAAATTCGAAATAGACATAAAAGTTGCGAACGTTTCAAACCTCTACGACTTTGAATTCAAACTAACCTACGATACAAAAGTTCTCAACGGCATTGGAGTAATAATTTATCCTTTCGACAACGAAACTTCTTTCGATTTTGAGCTAACACTGAATGATCCTGCAGGGTTTATATGGGTGAGAGTGCAGTACTATCCCCCTGCAGAACCATTAACCACAACAGAACCCCTCAGCCTAGCAACAATATTCTTCCAAGTACAATCTTATGGCGCTACGCCACTGCATCTCCAAGAAACAAAATTATCAGATCCTCAGAGCGCATATATGACTCATATAACCCAAGATGGGTACGTAAGCGTGCTCCGCAGAGACGTAGCAATCATTAGCATTTCGCCATCCGTAACAGAAGTTTACAAGGGCTGGAAAGTAAACATCACCATTACAGCGAAAAACCTCGGAGATATACCGGAAACATTCAATGTAACCGCATACTGCGATACTCATAAAATTGGAACGTTAACCATTACAAATCTAGCTCCAAACGCAAAAGCAACATTAAACTTCATGTTCGACACGCTTCAATCATGGATTGAGCCATGCCACAATTACACCTTCAAAGCAGAAGCAAGTGTAGTTCCCTACGAATTGGACGTCGCAAATAACATTCTGATTGATGGACAAATACATATAAAACTCATGGGAGACATTAATGGAGACGGCTATGTAAACATATTGGACGCGGTCATATTGGGATCAAAATTCGGATTGAAAACTGGAGATCCAGGATGGGATCCAAACGCTGACCTAAATCAAGACGGATACATAAACGTGAAAGACATAGTCCTTTTAGGCATGAACTTTGGCGCACATTGCTCATAACATCCCTTTTTTCACACGAAAAATACCGAAAATTAAATAAATGTTTACGGCAGTATCTACTCAACAAAGGGTGGGAAAATTGGGCAGGATGTTGAAATTAGCTATTTCGTTGTTTCCATTGCTGATGTCCTTATTAATGTTCGGCTATGTCAACGAAGTAAACGCGGCAGAAACCATTGTGAAGGTGGAGGTACCACCGCAAGTCAATCAAGACACAAACTTCAACGTAAGTATAATTGCCGAAAATATTCCCGACCAAAATGGAGGAATGGCTGGCTGGCAACTAGTCTTAACATGGAATGCAAGCAAACTAAACTGCACAAATGAGTTTTTAAACTTGGCTTTTTGGCCCAAAAATAGCGGCCCATTAGTCGCAAATCCTATAGACAATGAAAATGGCAAATATAGACAGGCTTTAGCCTTACAGTCCCCGTCACAACCTGTAACCGGCACATATTGGCTTGTAAACCTTACATTCCACTCAACGTCAGATATTACAGAACCAATTACCGTTATATTGCAAATACTCCCCGACGTGGAAAACGGAATGACTTACTGCCTAGTAGACAAAACTGGAGGAGAAATTCCCCACGAGTTTGGCACTTCTCAACTACCAATAATCAGCGAATTTCCCAGCATGATACTTTTAATAACCTTTCTAGCTATCTCAGCGGCATCGATATTAATAACGAAACATAGAAAAAATCCACCATGATCCCTCTTTTTATTAAAAACTAGCCTTTTTTATGTTTCCCTTTGCCTTTGTGGATAAAGGGATGTACTGGCAGATACAACCCAAGACACAATAGTGGAACGCCGAACCAGAGCATGTAAGTGTTTGGATATTTTTCAACAACCTTGGCCTTAACAAGTTCCAATGTTGGTGGCGGGCTATATTTTTGTTCAAGATAAATTCTAGGAATGATATCATAAATTCTTGCAATGTAAACGCCTGTCACTCTTGCTACTCCGCCACATCCTCCAACGGCGCCAACCTCTATGGCACCTGGATCAATTAGATTCTCGATTTGTAAAACTGTGACATTAGCGGCTCCTACATATAATGTCTTTGTTAGGGGGTTCTCGGCTTTAGCCCATGTAAATTGAAATTTTGTTGTGTTGCCATACCGGTCAATTATTTCTACATAAACATCAATATATCCGTAGGGGTAATAATCAGTCGGGGCCTCAGCTACACCTGTATGCCATTTTGTCGGAGGTATAATGTATAGGAAGAATTTTTCGCCAGCATAAATGGTCCCATTAACACTCCAAGATTTTTCCTCATGCTTTACAACCTCTGGTATTTCATCCACAACTTTTGTGCATGCAAAGGTAATTAATAACGCTGCTACCGTCAGGAGAATTAAACCGAAACCAATGTAATATTCCCTTCTTAACACTGATCGCACCACATACGTAATACTCAATTAACCTATTAACCGTTATTCTTTAGTAGAATACTCCTGCTCCAATCCTGATAAGTATAATGATTACGAAAATGAGAAACGTGTAAAACAAAAGCTTCTTTTGATGCGCCATGCTTCTCCATAATCCCTTTCTATGTACCGCGAAAAAGGGAGTTAATAAAAGAAAAAAGTAAATGTACAAGACAATAAACAAAAGTGATACTGATATAAGAAAACGTGCTGCAAAATTATTTTTGGCAAAGTTGAAGATCAGAGCATGCATATGCTGAAGCGTAAAACCCCATGGATCACCAATCAGTAAAAGAGTAACTATGATAATCGGCGTAAAACTCATTGCAGAAAATATGCCGTCTAGAAGGGGATTCCATAGATACCAAATGCCGCTCATAGTTGCTTGGCGAAATGGAATGCAGCAGAAAATTATTAATATTGGAAGGAAAACACCAAAGGCTACTATTTTAGTTAGAAACTCAAAAAGAGCAATGAGTTCTTCTTTTGACGTATCGATCGATCGACCACAATTGGGACAGAATGAACTGAATGTTAAACGTGGATAGCTATCCTCTGGAACTATCAGTTTTCCACAATTGCTGCAAAAACATTTGGCGCTCCATTTTTTCCCTTCTTGAATCTCATTTAACACAAATAAAGCCTTATCAACGTTCTGTTTCCATTTTAATGCTTCTCTAAAGCATTCTTCAGCCTCTGAAATTTTTCCTGCTCGAAGAAAACTCATACCATCCTTTAAAATTTTAGCTGCATCCTCGCAATTGTTTATTTTGCCCATCTAAACAATTAATGTCAAGAGTGACTGATTAATCTTTTCACCATCTGAAGGCTAAACTGGTTTCATGGGCCCTCATTTAGAATCTAGAAGATAATTCTAGCAAGGCTTATATGTGCAGGACGGTATTATTTTTGCCGAAAGGGAGAGGGCGCTTATCGCGGGTATGATGCGGATCCTTGGCTTTGCGAGTGTTGGTTTTTGAATTTGACTGGGGCTTCCCAAACTTTCACTGTTAGGATTAATAATACGAGCGGTTCTTTAAGGTCTTATGATA
>Ga0207433_10004843_pt1 | contig 24424 bp, 17 predicted proteins | sample YelNatPaOPGAMG01_FD_187559 | JGI IMG/M metagenome (GOLD analysis project Ga0207433, IMG submission 187559) | Hot spring thermophilic microbial communities from Obsidian Pool, Yellowstone National Park, USA - OP-RAMG-01 (SPAdes) (version 3) | ecosystem: Environmental > Aquatic > Thermal springs... | reverse complement strand
TGCTCTTTTAAGGTGATAGTGCGAGATAGCGAGCCGCCCCGAATCATCTGCCCATCCGATATGGTTGTCTCCGCCGCTGGCCCAAAGACCAGGGTGAATTATTCGGCTACAGCCACAGATGATATTGATCCTAAGCCTCAGATACTTTATGATCCAGCCCCTGGCTCAGAGTTTCCCCTTGGCACGACTCAGGTTACGGCTACAGCCAAAGACTCATCGGGCAATTTGAGCACCTGCTTTTTTAAGGTGATAGTGCGGGATAGTGAGCCGCCCCGAATCATCTGCCCATCCGATATGATTGTCTCCGCCGCTGGCCCAAAGACCAGGGTGAATTATTCGGCTACAGCCACAGATGATATTGATCCTAAGCCCGAGGTACTTTATGATCCAGCCCCTGGCTCAGAGTTTCCCCTTGGCAAGACTCAGGTTACGGCTACAGCCAAAGACTCATCGGGCAATTTGACTACCTGCTCTTTTAAGGTGATAGTGCGAGATAGCGAGCCCCCTCGAATCATCTGCCCATCCGATATGGTTGTCTCCGCAACTGGGGCAAAGACAAGGGTGAATTTTTCGGCTACCGCGAGTGATAACGTGGATCAGGATCCGAATGTGGTCTTAGACCCTGCATCGGGGAGTGAATTTCCCCTGGGGACAACCACAGTCAAGGTTAGGGCCACGGATGACTCAGGCAACTCGACTACCTGCTCTTTTAAGGTTACTGTCCGCGATAGCACCGCGCCCATAATCAGATGTCCTCAGAGTCTGGTTATTCCGGCTGAGGGTCGCATGACTAGGGTAAGTTATACGGTTACAGCTACGGATAATGTAGACCAGGAGGTGAAAGTTATCTGTGAGCCTGCCTCTGGTTCCGAATTCACTCTTGGAACCCACATAGTTAGGACATCGGCTATTGATTCGGCTGGAAATTCTACGGACTGCACATTTGAGGTCCTGGTGAAAGACATCGAGCCGCCTATAATCAGGTGTCCGGCCACGGTTGAAGCTACGGCTTCTGGCTCTCTGACTAAGGTTAATTTTACGGCTACAGCCGAAGATAAAGTTGATCCAAGCCCCCGGCTTATTTACGACCATGTACCGGGGTCAGAATTTCCTGTTGGCATAACAACAGTCAAGGTTACCGCCATTGACTCGGCAGGCAACTCAAGCATAAGCTACATTACTGTGAATGTAAAAGACCCTGGCTCTCCTACTCTTATCTGCCCGGCTGATATGACTGTCTCAGCCACTGGGGCAAAGACGAGGGTAGATTTTTCAGCTCAAGCCACAGATGCCACAGACCCAAGACCGCAGATAGTCTACGACCCTGCGCCTGGCTCAGAGTTTCCCCTGGGGACAACGCGGGTTACGGTTGTAGCCACTGATGCTTCGGGCAATTCGAGCACCTGCTCTTTTAAGGTTACGGTGCGGGATAGTGAGCCGCCCCGAATCATCTGCCCGGCTGATATGACTGTCTCAGCCACTGGGGCAAAGACGAGGGTAGATTTTTCAGCTCAAGCCACAGATGCCACAGACCCAAGACCGCAGATAGTCTACGACCCTGCGCCTGGCTCAGAGTTTCCCCTGGGGACAACGCGGGTTACGGTTGTAGCCACTGATGCTTCGGGCAATTCGAGCACCTGCTCTTTTAAGGTTACGGTGCGGGATAGTGAGCCGCCCCGAATCATCTGCCCGGCTGATATGACTGTCTCAGCCACTGGGGCAAAGACGAGGGTAGATTTTTCAGCTCAGGCCACAGATGCCACAGACCCAAGGCCGCAAATAGTCTGCGACCCTGCGCCTGGCTCAGAATTTCCCCTGGGGACAACGCGGGTTACGGTTATAGCCACTGATGCTTCGGGCAATAGGGCAACCTGCACCTTTAACGTAGTTGTCCAGGATACTGATCTGCCCTTGGTGGCCCTGACTCTTGGCGAAAAACCTCCATATGATACCAGTCAGGTGATGAGAATCTTTTACACGGCCAACGACATCTGCGATCCTGCCCCCAAGGTCAAGGTGGAACTTTCCAACAACGGCGACCCTGCAGTCGATATTACCGCCTCATCACCCATTACGCTCAGCTTGCAAGAGCTGGCCGGTAAAAATACGGTTACCGTGACCGCAACCGATGCTTGCGGCAATGTAAGAAAAGAGACCGCGAGTTTTGAGGTGGCTCTCAAGCTTATTGGAGATCAGATCGTGGTCAAACCTGAAACCCTGAGAATCTATCCGGGCATATTTACTGTCTCTTTGGCCTTCCCACCGCCATACGATGTCTCAACTATCCGGGAGGTAGAAGCCGATGGAGCTCGTTATAAAAAGATCACCTACCAGAGTGAAAACAAGAAGACAATTTGTGAATTCAATAGATCCGACATCAAGACTCTACCTTTGGATAACCAATTCGAGATTAGAGGCTCCTTTGTTTACAAAGGGACAGAATGTACCTTTTTCGGCATTGACACTATTCAGTGGGTGTGGCAGATACCAACTCAGCAGAATGGATGGTTGACCGGTGGTGGTGGGCGGCGGCCAGTTTTTGATGGAACTATATGTCATGGGCTGCTGTGTGATGAGTGGTGAGCTTGGTGAGTTTGGGCAGAATATCTTGGTTTTTGGGGATAAGAGCTTGAACATGGAATTACTCGAGTATGCAATTAAATGATAAATTTATCTGATAAGTTTATGCTGTCGTGGCAGGGTGATTTTGTTGCTGTCGCGGGCATGTTGATAGAGAATGACTACTTCTGCAAACACGCCGGTGTAAGGCAAAAGATCACTATCCGGGAAGGCCGGCGGGTAACTGCTATGGTTGGAAGTGCACGCTTATATGTGGTCTGCCATAAAAGAAAGCTTTTAATCGTAGCCCTCAAGTATTAAGGGGAAGAGGGGAATATCGATATCTCATAGCCTCAGACCTGAGCTGGAGAACAGAGCTGGAGAATAGAGGATGTTGTGCATGGCCATACCTTCAGGTGGCTCATAGAGGTTTTCAATGATGACTGGAAGCAGTATGAAGGATGGTGGCAGTTGACCAAACAGCCCGGCGAAGAAGGATCAAGCAGAAACCAGATCCTGAGCCTGCTGCTAGATCACTGCCTCCTTTTTCATCCTCAGCAACTGGCCCGCTTGCAAAACAAACTGCCCGCTTATACAGTGGAAAGCCTACGAGTACAGTGGAAAGCCTACGAGACAAAACCAAGGTAGAGTGCCTGGTGGAGTTTATCCAAGCCCTGCTCTCAGCTTCAGATCCCCAAGATAAGCTTACCCTTCTCACTGAGGCAGTAGAGAATGCCTTTCAACTGGCATCATCGAAGAAAAACATGATAGGCAGTGACCTGGGTAGGCTTGAGCCACCCCCCTCATTGAAGTCCAAGGCTAAAGCTTGTGCCTCTGTTTAGATAACTGTCTTTGAGGAGGGGATGGGTTATCTAATAAAAGTAAATGTTATTTCACTGACCTATGTTTGCATAAACTAAAAACTTGAGGATCGAGTAAAAACCTGTTATAACTTACTATAGTGTTTCAACTTTGGTTTTTTTCAGGCACAATTTTTATTTATGGTTCGACAGCTTATTTCCCATGCTTATTGAACTCATTCTCAATTATTTTTCTGAATCTGACCTCATCCCCCACATCCAGCTTATCGACTCCATGCCCATAATCTTAGCTAAGGCCAAACGAAGTGCCAAGGCTAAGGTTGCTAACCAGCTGGCCAATATAAGGATATTGTGCCTCTAAGGATATCTACTATTACGGCGTCAAACTCCATATCTTGGGCCTCAAAAGAGAAGGAGCCGCTACTCTGCCACAGTATATTGGCTGCTCACCTTGAGCAAGTGAGCAGACGGGAGTGTTTTCAATCGAATTGCCCACCTATTAAAAGGAGGAGAAGTCTATGCAGACAAAGCCTACATTGACGATACCATGAAACAACTTCTTTTGAGCAAGAAACAACAAGTGCAGATCCATACCTCAATCAAAAAGAAAAAGGTCAAGAAAAAAGAGAGGAAGATATGAAACGCAGATTAAAGAACATACTGATGATATTGCTTATCTTAACACTGTATGCCGTTATCGCTGAAGCCAGCGATACACTTCCCGTAACCATAAAACCGGTAAGCGTTGTACCGGTTATGAAACAGTTTAAGATTCCTTATGTGCCGGTCGAAAATTTGACAATTCCCTCACTTACTGCCCAGCAGTCGGCAGCGCTTAAGAACTTTAAGCAGACCTTGCCGGGGATAGTAGCCCTGAAGTCTTATTGTAATCTGGCGACCTATCAGACCCCCGTCAAAAATCAGCTACCACGTGGAAGCTGTCAAAGTTTTGCCTTTCTCGGGGCAATAGAGGCCTATTATAAAAGGCATTACAACCTGGAATTAGACCTGTCTGAAGAGTATTTCATCCATATCGTACATTCCACTCAACCCACTTGTAACCCTGACCTTCTTCACGAGAATATCTCCTCCTGGTGCGGCGCAAGTTGTCTTACCACACCGATGATCCCGGGAGAGCTTTATATGGCTCTCAACGGCATCGCTATTCCAGAAGAAAAATATGCCCCTTACTTTGGCTATGGGAGTACTTACCCTGACCACAGCCAGGCAGATCTGGATAAAATCGTCTCCGACAGTGGCCTTGTCTGTGACTCTTGTCCCAAGTCTGCTTCTATGGCGACCCCTCTTCTATCTCAGAAAGCGGTTGATACCTATGAATACGACCCGAGATATATACCTCTTGAGGCCAGGAAAAATGCCCGCTACGGCGCGACAAAAGTGCAGCTCTTATCGGTTGCGGATACTCAGGATACAGCCTTCCTGGAACAGTGTCTCTGGGGTGGTCATGAGGTTGATATATTTCTTGATCTCAATAGACTGGATATTGGCGATGGTAATTTTTTCAGCAATGGAACTCCCGTAAGCAAGCATCCTGACGGCAACCCCATTGCCGTATGGCCAAAAGATGGAGTTAACGAAGGCCACATAGGTCATGCCATGCTATTGATAGGCTATGATAGAACCAGACAGTTATTTTTACTCAAAAATTCCTGGGGTAGTTATTTACCTTACTTCTGGGTGCCGTATAATTACGTGAAAAATTGCAGTATGGGCGGAGTGATCGTCCTCGATGTCAGGGATCCGAACCTCGGCCTATCCCCGGAAGCCATGTGGATCGGTAAATGGAATATGGATCATGACGGATGGCTGGGAGAGCTGGTCATCCGAAGGACCAGAAGCAGAGCGCAGAGTAATACCGGAGATATTTACACGGAAACTACGCTGGGTACTCCCGCCAGGCTAGGCACCTATTACTCACAGGATGGCACTGCCCATGCTGTAACAGGCTATATTTCCGATAGTGTAGGGTATAAGATCAAACTGTTTATCGACTTTGATAACCCCGAAGGCGCTCCGCAAGCGGAGAGCACGCCAGTTACCCTGAAAGGACAGGAATTCGATCTCGAAATGTTCACTTCACCATCAAATTCGACTACCTTCGGAAACTACGCGGCCGGCACTACGGTCTGGCGCGATTATATGTTTGGTGCCCTCATCTCCCGCCCCTCTGCACCCATCCGGATCAAACATATTCCAGGAACCTTCTCTCTCGATGACTGGAAAAAGAGCTTTATGCTGTTCTATAGCGGCGGAAGTACGGCATATTTTAGAATAACCGATATAGCCTCTTCAGAGAGCGGTGTCTACTATTCAGTAACTGACACCTATAACGGAACTGTCGGGCATCATTGCGGAATCCACAAGAAGCAGACAAACCGCCTGTTCTTCTTCGGAGCCTTCCAGCCCACTTTATTCTACCACACCCATGAAACCGGTATTGTGAGCGGTTTGGGTGTTTTTGGCATATCCCTCCCTTCTTCTATCATCGTCAAAAAACCCACCCTCACCGTTCTCCCCTATCTTAATTCTATGGCAATATTTTCAATCACCTGCGATACCGAGGGAGCTGTGATCCACTACACGACGGATGGAAGTGAGCCAACCGAAAACTCGCCAATTTATACCAAACCACTGCTCCTGCCCCGCGACACTGTCATCAAGACCAAAACCTTCATAGATGACCTGCCAGCCAGTGAGACTGTCACAGGAACTTATAACTGGGCTGGAGTATGCGAAGAAGGTGAGATCGGAGAACTGGATATTGAAGGAAGCAAAGGAATCATAGGAGATAAAGTCAAAATCCCGGTGAAGGTTCAAGTTGCAGGCAAGAAAATCTTCAGCCTTGGCTTTGAAGTTGTTTATGATCCGAGTGTCTTGAATTATATAGGCTATGAAAGAGGAAACCTGACTGCTGACTTTGATATGTTCGAGGTTAACCCGGTAAATCCGGGGAGAATACTCACAGGCGGATTCTCCAACAAAGGCACTGATGCCAATGGTTATCTGGCCTGGTTAAACTTCGAGGTTGTGGGAGGCCGGGAAAACGAGTGTTATCCACTGCTCCTGAAAAATGTGAATGACGATCTAAGCGGCCTTTACAGAACCGACGGATGCTTTTGCTTCAATAAGGCCTGTAATGGCGATCTCAATGGGGATGGAGCAATTACCCCGTCCGATGCACTCGCGGCCTTCAAGTGTTATCTCGGCTCCGGCCCCTGTTCCGATTGTTCTGATGTCAATAGAGATGGTGGAGTAACACCGTTGGATGCCCTCTGCATTTTTAAAAAGTATCTTGGCCAGAGTTCCTGTTTAGACGACTGAGCCGCGAGCGTTTAAGCTCTCAGCCTTCGTCTCCTCATTTCTCCGCCGCCTTATAGGACTGTACATCCTGCTTATATCGGGCTCACTGTAGGGTGTACAGTCCTGTTCTTCCGATTATTATTCCGATTATTATATTCAAGCGATCCAAACCGTAAAGATTGATTAAGGCAAGACTTACTGGTTTTCTCGCTAAGTGCGTAACACAAGTGCACAGCGGATCAATTACGCTATCAATATGTAGCCTGCGGACCTTGTGCCCGCCCCTAGCTTGCGCACTTTGTTTGCGAAAGAACCACTTACGGATGGGCTGGGAAATATATAACCGATGCGCCCGACGAACATGTAAGGGCTATTGTACAATATCTTTTATGATAGTGTGATAGAAGACAGTTAATATGGAATTTACGGGGCGAAGCTCTGCCTGGCTAAAGATACTTGAAAGTAGGGAGCTTAAGAGAAATAGCCTGAATAGCCGATGATCAAAGAGGTTAATACCCTGTCAGGATTCAACCAGATTGAGCATCTGTGGGATGACCTTTATCGGCGCTCCCAGGTCAGGAATCTTTTTTTGACTCACGCCTGGCTCAGGCTATGGATCAAGCATTTTGGTGCTGGGCAGACCTTCGCTTTACTATATCTGCCAGATGGGGCCGATAGGTTAGAAGCTGGCGCTGTTTTGAAGCGGCATGGTAAGGTGATAAGCTTTATTGAAAGTGATTTTTCCGCATACCCTGATTTTTTGGCCACACCAGCCTCAACAGGGAGAATTGGTGAGTTTTTGGCTTATCTCAAAGCAACATACTTTCCATCCAAATTCGTTTTTGCCGACACCAGCATTAATTCAATCCTATGCAGAAGCGTTAATCGGCTGACCAAAGAACGCTGGCTGCCAATCTTCAAATATCCCTCTGCCATGAGGTCAGTAAATGTTGCTGGGACATTTGATTCGTATTTGGCTGCTCAGGGAGCAAAGGTCAGGTCAGAGATGAGGCGCAAGGTGCGTCGGGCGCAGAGGGATTACCAACTCAGTCTGAGGCTCTTCGCCCAACAGGGTGAGCGGGATGAGGTATTTGAGCTTATCAGGAGGGTTGAGCAGGATTCCTGGAAAGCTCAGGTTGGATCGGCCATTATCTATAATGGAGATCAGATGTATTTTTATCAGGAGGTCTTTGATTATTATGCTAAGCGGAATGAGGCCAGGGTTTATTGCCTATATTTTAACGATCAGCCCGTGTCATTTGTTTTCGGCATCCTATCAGAGCGAAGATACTATGCGCTGAAAACCTCTTACCGGCTCCTCTACCGTGAGTATGCTCCGGGACTGGTTTTGTTTTTCAAGGTACTTGAGTCGTTTTTCCACAACAAGGAAGCAGATAGGCTTGAATTTCTTGGCTCTGATGCTCGATGGAAGGAGGAATTTTCTAATCATCGGGAAGATTTTTGTACCCTTGAACTCTATCCGATGGGGTTGAAGTCGATCTCCTACCATGTGCTTTATCGCTATATCCGCCCGATTGTCAAGAGATTAAGAATTCGGTCATGAATACCTTTCAAAAAATCAAGTCCAGGATTAAGCGGTTTGTTGTGCCTGCCTTGTTTCGCTGTGGCTATTATTCCTGGCTCCTGCACACTAAGGGAAGGAGCAACCGATGTTTGATTCTGATGTATCATCGTATTGGTAGCCGGAATGATGCCGGAGGATGCCTTGGCGGTCAGGATGGAATCAGCCGGTCAAGTTTTGAAAAACAGATGCAGTTTCTGAGAGAGCATATGACCCCGATGCCTCTTTCTGTTTTAGTCAAAAGCCTTAAATTTAGGCGCCGTATTCCTCCGAGGGCGGTGGTGGTTACCTTTGACGATGGATACGCGGATAATTACCTGAATGCCTATCCGGTGTTAAAAAAGTACCGCATTCCGGCCACCATTTTTTTGGCTACCGGCTATATCAGCACTGGGAGGCGGTTTTGGTGGGATCAACTGAGGGCCATGATTAGGCAAAACCCTGATCTGCCATTGGTTATGGCTAAAAAGGGCCTTCTACCCCCAGAGATCAAGGGAGGGTGGTTTTCGGCTGGACAGAGAAACCAGCACGAGCTGGTAGAATCGTTGATCTCCTATATCTGGCAGCATCAGAATATGCGTCCTGATAAATGGATAGAGCTTCTGGAGCAGGAAATTGAACATGATCTCCTGCCAAGCGATGATTATGCTCCTTTGAGCTGGGAGCATGTTCAGGAGATGAGCCAGCATGATTTTGATTTTGGCTCGCATACGGTCAGCCACCCTAATATGGTGCACCTTTCCTCTCGTGAGGTTGAGGAAGAGCTGGGAGTTTCCAAGAGAACTATCGAGCAGCATCTTGGCCGGCCAGTGGAAGGTTTTGCCTATCCAATAGGCCGGGGAGAGCACTACGATAGCCGGATAAAAGCGCTAGTGCAGAAAGTAGGCTTTCAGTATGCCTGCACAGCTCAATTGGGCTGCATTTGGCCTGAAAAGTGGGATATATTTTCCCTTAATCGGATTTCACCTCCAAGCTCTCTACCCTATTTTGTGCGGGACATAAGCTTTTATCTAACCTTTCCCTATCCGGTAACAAGTCATGGCGATCGCGTCATAATTGGCTAGTCAATAATATCAATACGTTATATGCTACAGATCAATATATTACCTAATTAGGCTAAATATGTTTAATCCATATAAGTATTTGATATCTTTGGATATTAGCAGAATGTTAGCAGATTTTTTCAGGCCATTGCCCTAGAGATAAGGGAGCAGGGCTTGTCTGCGATGAAGAAGATGAAGCGGGTTTTGATGATCTCTTACTATTATCCCCCCTTGCTGGATGTTGGGGCTTTGAGGGCTCTTGGCTTTTCCCGCTACCTGCCGGAATATGGCTGGCAGCCTTATGTGGTTTCGGTTAAAAACCCTGACCCTGCTTACTGTCTTTTGGGGCAGGAGCCTTGCCCTGAGCAGGTCAAGATTATCTATACCCGCTCGCTGGTCAATCTGGCTCGACTCAACGGGTTGATCAACGGCGCTCTGTGTCGGCTGCTTGGATTTTTGGGTTGTGAGAATATTCAGAATCCGGCTGATATTCTCTTTTTGCCCGATATCTTTGTCGGTTGGATTCCGCTCTCTTGCTGGACAGCCTATCGGCTGATTCGCCGATACGGCATTGAGGTTATCTATGTTTCAGCCAAGCCTTTTAGCTCCACACTGACTGGCTTGTTACTAAAGAGGCTGACTGGAAAATTTCTGATCCTTGATTTTAGAGATCCCATCTCCTTGGAAGCCATGGAAGGAGATGAGCCAGCAGAAAGCAACAGACTGTATTGGAAAATTATCCGAAAGCTTGAGCATCTGGTTGTCAAGCAGGCAGACTGGCTGCTGGTAACGAGCCGGAAAACTCAGGAAAAATATCTCTCACTTTATCCCTTCCTTAAGGATAGGTGTTCGGTCATCTATAATGGATTTTTTGATGAGCTTTTGCCCAAAAGCCAGCCATCTGCCTCAAGCTGTCGATTTTCCATTATTTATACCGGCAACTTCTATCCAACCTTGCCGGGATCGGATATCTTTTTCCAGGGATTGCAGCAGGTTTTAGCCGAAGGGAAGATCCCTCGGCATAAAATTAGCTTTTTATATTTTGGCGATAACCGGGAATGGTTTCAAGGGATGAGAGAGAAATACGGCCTGTATGACGTAGCTTGGCATTGTGGACACACGAGCCGCAGGAAGGCTCTTCAGCACATTTCAGACTCTTCCCTCTTTCTCCTGCGGTCCAGGGGGAATATGGTCAGCGCCAAGCTCTATGAGGCCTTGGCTCTTGGGAAGCCTATCCTTTCCCTGGACTCAACTGAGGAGGTAAGTCAACTGATCAGGAGCTATTCATCTAATTTCTATCTCCTGTTCAGTGGGGACGGCCCAGCGAAGGTAGCCGAAGCTATCCATCATGCTTATACCAGATGGGAGATGGGGGACTGGCCAGCCGTCCCAAATCCGGAATATCTGGAAAAGTTCAATAAGCGGCAGTTGACCGGACAACTGGCGGCCATTTTGGATAAGGTTAGCTAGAGAAGGTGCTGGAAGAGCACACGGCAGGGGAGATTTCAGTCAGACGAAGGGTCAGATTTGCGGCCACGTGGCTTGCCGGAACAAGGCTCCTTGGACAGCTTCTGACCCTGGGCATGACTGTGCTGATTACCAGGTTCCTTCAGCCGGCTGATTTTGGTCTTTACGGCATGGCCAATCTGGTCATTTCCTTTTTGACCCTGTTTGAGGGGGTTGGGCTTGATGCCGCTATTATCCAGAAGCAGAATTTAGCGGTCGAGGATGCAGATCGAAGTTTTTGGCTCATGCTGTTGATTAATCTTGGGCTGTATGGGATAACCTTTGCACTTTCTCCGCTTCTGGCTTGGTTTTTTCGCGAGAGGCAGCTTTCTGGCATGATCAGGATTTTGGGGCTAAATTTGATTTTGGTTGCTCTGTACGGCGTGCCCTATAATCTTATGACCAGGGAGCTGGCCTTTGATCAGCGATCTAAGGCAGAGCTAGTCTCAGGGGTAGGACATAGTCTGATCTGTTTGGTTATGGTTTTGGCTGGATGGGGAGTTTGGGCCTTGGTCTATAGCAGCCTGGCCACGCCGCTAATTATGCTTGGCCTGATTTACTATTATCAGCCCTGGATTCCCAGACTTTGCTCTCCCTTCAGCCGGGAGAGCCGGGGGCTGTTAAACTTTGGCAGCCAGATCATGCTCTCCCGCCTTCTGTGGTACGCCTATTCCAACTCCGATTTTCTCATTGCTGGTCGTCTGTTGGGCAAGGAGGCCCTAGGGTACTATACCCTGGCCTTTGAAATGGCCTCTCTTCCTTTAGAAAAGGTGGTGTCGATGATTCCCCAGATTGCCTATCCCACCTTTGCCCAAGTTCAGCATGAGGAGGAGAGGGTGAGGCATTACTTTTTGAAAACCTGCCGGCTAGTGGCGCTGATCGTCTTTCCTCTCTTTCTTGGTCTTTTCCTTGTGGCCGAAGACCTTATTAGGCTGGTTTTGACTGGAAAGTGGGCCGCGGCCATCGGCCCGCTGAAGATTCTCTGTCTTATGTCTATCCTACGCTCTTTGGCTGTCCTGGGTGCGCCGCTGACCAATGCCCTGGGCAGACCCGATATCGCCCTGCTCAATTCGTTCCTCTGTGCCCTGATTTTGCCGCCGGCATTCTGGTTGGGAGCAAGATTTGGCATTCAGGGGATTTCGCTGGCCTGGCTGATCGCCTACCCTTTTTTATTTTTGATCATAACCTCAAATTCCATCCGCACTATCCGAATTACCCTGAGGGAATACTGGCTAAACCTTCTGCCTGTGATCGAGGCGAGCCTCTTTATGCTGCTGGTGATATTCGGATTGCAGAGCTTGTTTTGGTCAGCTCTAACCTTGTGGTTTCGGCTCTCTTTGACCTGCTTTCTGGGAGCCGTCTGTTATGTAGGTATCTTGTGGCTGGCTAACCGCTCTTTGCTTGAAGAGCTTTTGGAATTTATCAGGAGAGATTGACTATATGCCAGGATTATTCGGTTTTTATCGAAAGAAACCCTTTTCACGGGAAAGATCCTCGGCGCTGCTAGCCAAGATGAAGGGACAGATGCAGCACACATCAAGCGGGGTCAGCGATTCATATAGCCTCGATCGGTTTGCCGCCGGACGGCTGACCCTCGGTATTTTGGCTCCATCGCCCCAGCCGCTGATCAGCCCCGATGGGCGGTATATTCTCTTTTTTGATGGACAGATTTACGAATACCACACCCTGGCCAAGGAGCTGAAAGAGCGGGGATATACATTTGTCCAAAACTCAGAGGCCGAGCTGATCATGAATCTTTTTCTCGACCAGGGCAAGAGGTTTGCTCAATTGATTAAGGGGATATTTACGGTGGTCATCTACGATCAGCTCAGCCATTCGCTTCTTTTGGCCAATGACCGCTACGGCCTTTTTCCTCTCTACTGCCAGGATAGCGAGGATCAGTTTGCCTTTGCCTCAGAACTGAAGGCCCTTTTACCAGTAATGGATGGTGAGCGAAAGGTTAACCGCAGTGCTTTATGCGACTTTTATAATTTTCAATTTATCACCGCAGATGATACCTTCCTGGAAGGGGTTAGCCTACTTCCCTATGCTACGGTTATGGAGATAAGCGAAAGCGGCCTGCTCCAGGAACGCTATTGGGATTATCCCTACCAGAATCAGGAGAAGGGCCGGGGGCTAGATGAGCTGGCCGAGGAAGGTTATTTGCTGATCCACAAGGCGGTCCAAAATCAGTGGAAGCCAGGTTTTAAGATCGGTATACCTTTGAGCGGTGGGCTTGATTCGCGGCTTTTGGGGACGATAGCCTCAAAGATAGCTTCACAGAATAAACAACGGGTAAATTTTTTCCATGCTGGCAGCAATCCGCGGTATCGGGAAACCCAGATTGCACAACGGGTTTGTGGCTCGCTGGGTGGGGAGTGGCATTTTGTTGATCTTCTGTCCCAGGATATCAGCACCTTGATCCCAGAGGTGCTCAGCTTGAATGATAGCCATTTTTCCTGTCATCAGAGCTGGCTACTGGGAGTAGCCAAACGAGCCGCCCGAGAGGGTAAGGCTAATATACTCCTTGATGGCTACTGCTTTGATGCCCAATTAGGCTCGACATTTTCCATCCTCGGTCCCACCCCCCCTTCTGAAGAGCGGTGCAAGCTGATTCGCACCATCTATTGCGGCCTTCAGCCAGAGCTTGCCAAGCAATTTTTCACCCCTGAATTTGCCCGATCTCTGATCCAGGTTACGGATGAAAATATCCGCCGGATGAGCAAGGAGCGAGATGGAGAGCCTGTTGAAAACTGGCTGCAATATTTTTGCTTTGTCAATCGGGCCCGGCGATACACCATCGGCAATTCCTGGGTAGGCCGCAACTACATTGAAAGCGCCTTCCCATACCTAGACTATGATCTTTTTGATTTCTGCCTGCGGCTTCCCTCTGAATACCGTTACCAGAGCAGGCTTTATCGACATATTTTCTTGCGCTATTTTCCCGCTCTGGCCAAGATCCCCTGGAGCAAAACCGGCCTTGCCCTGGATCGCTACCAGAGCAGTCTAAGCCGCTTACGGAACCTGATCAAAGGATCGGGCTACTATCTCAACCGCCTGAGCTTTGGACAACTTGAGTGCGGAAATCTTGATGTAGATGCTAATCGCAGATTTCGCAAAGATCCGGCCTTCAGACGGTTTTTCATGGATATTTTGCGGGATGAGCGGACCGCAACCCGAGGGACCGTCTCTCGCCAAGGGATTGATAATCTTATCCGCTGCCTCGATTCGGGGAGGAATTATTTCCATCTGATCGAAGCTATTGTTACGGTGGAGTTTTTCTTTCGCTCGTTTGTGGATTAAGGTTTGTGGATTAAGGGATATTAAGGGACTATTCAAGGAGATAGTTTTTTTCGCTGTCTTTTCGCCTTGCCAATGAGCTCTGGTCCAATTAGCCTGGTGGCAGTAGGAGATATCTGTCTGGGGATGGGGGTTGGGGATTCGGTCCGGCAGTTTGGTCCTGATTTCCCCTTTGCTCCCTGCAGCCGAATTCTGCATAAGGCAGACCTTGTTTTTGGCAATCTGGAGATGGTTTTCTATAATCCCAAAACGCCCCTTATCAAGGAGAGATGTTTCCAATCTTTGATGGAAGCCCCCCATCCTTTTCTTTCCCTTGATAAGGGATCGGGCCTTTCCCTTGATAGGGGATCGGGTAAGCCGGGGCCATTTCAGGATTATGCCATGAGCCACCTTCCCCTTCTTGATTTCAAAGCCCCCTTGGCTTATGGTCAGGGGCTTGCCCGGGCAGGATTTCGCCTGCTTAGTGCCGCTAATAACCATATCATGGACTTTGGCTTTGCAGCATGCCAGGATACCTTGGACTTTTTAAAAGAGCAGGGGATTATGACCGCAGGGTGCGGAAGGAATCTGGCTGAGGCGAGAAAACCAGCTATCCTAACGATGCGGGGAAAGAGGATCGGCCTTCTGGCCTATGCCGATAACAGTGGGCAGTTTGCCCGGCCTGGGCAAGCTGGGGTAGCTCCGATTAAGAAAAAATATCTCCTTGAGGATATCAAGGCTCTGCGTCCACAGGTTGATATTCTGGTTGTGTCTCTCCATGCCGACCTTGAATTTGTAGCCTATCCCGCGCCCTGGCGGGTTAGGTTGTCTCGGCGGCTCATCGAGGCGGGAGCGGATGTCATACTCCAGCATCATCCGCATGTGCCCCAAGGGATTGAGCGCTACCGAGAAGGGCTGATCGCCTACAGTCTGGGGAGCTTCGTTTTCCCCATCTGGGGAAACAGCTATGCCCAGCAGCGACCTTATACGGATCAAAGTCTTATCCTTAATCTTCACCTTGATAGGCACAGGATTTTAGGGTATGAGATTTGGCCGGTGCGAATCAATGCCTACCATCAGCCGCTGCTCATGGAGGGTGAAGATCGACAGGAATTCCTTCGGTATCTTCGAGCGATTTCCCTCCCCCTTGGCCGTCCTGATCTTCTGAATCGGCTATGGGCGAAAAGCTGTAGGCAGGCGGCAAGTGCCTACTGCTCCTGGCTGAAAGGGATTTACTGGCGGGAGGGATGGCCGGGGGTGTTTCGGCAGATCGCTCTTTTAGCCAAGAGCACGGAAAAGCGGCGCTGGGTGCTTGGTCTTGTACCTGGCCTGGGGCGGTTTGGATTTTAATCCCCGATGATGCTCTCTTTCTATCTCTGGACCCTGATTATAATTGGCCGCCCTCAGGATATCTTTCCCGATCTTCTGTTTCACCTTCATCCGGGTAAGATAGCGGCTTTGCTTACTATCGGGCTCTATGGATTGAACATCAAGAAAAGGGTTAATGAGGATCTGTTCAAAAGCCCTGAGGTTTTGACTTTTCTGCTCTTTGGAGTTCTTATGGTCGCCTCTGGTTTATTCGGTGTCTATCCACGGCAGAGCCTAGAGTTTTTGAAACAGGATTTTTTAAAACTGGCTATATACTTTCTGATCCTGAGCCGGATTATAATTACCCCTGATGATATCCGCAAGCTTGCCTGGGTGATTGTTTTGGCTGCGGTTATGATTTCTCTGGCCAGCCTTCGGTTGAAGGCTCAGGGTGAGCGGATCAGTGTCGGCACCATGTATGACCCAAATGATCTGGCTATGGTCCTGGTCATATCCTTCCCCTTTCTTCTGCACTTTTTCCTTGAGGGAGGAAGGGTTCAGAAGGCAGCTTTGGCTGGAGCTGGCGCTATTGTCTTGTCAGCCTTTTTACTCACCAAGTCGCGAGGAGGCTTCTTAGGCCTGGTAGCTGTTATCCTAGCCTTTGCAGCCACAGGCTCCTCCAAAGAGCCAGATGGGGGGAAAAAGTGGTCCAAGAGGGTGGTTATTCTGCTCCTGACTCTGGCTCTGGCTGGTTTGGCCACCAGCCAGTACTGGCAACGCATCCGAACTATTTTCTCTCGCCAGGACCGAGGCTCTATGAGAGAAGTGATCTGGAAGCGAGGGCTGGTTCTATTTGCCGAACACCCTTGGCTGGGGGTTGGGGTTGACTGCTTTTCCACTGCCTATGGTCGGGCTCTTGAGCAGGGAAAGTTTTATCATCTTGGGAATGTATATGATCGGGCTTGGAAAGCGGCTCACAATAGCTTTTTGCAGGTAGGAGCCGAGATGGGCATTTTCGGCTTTCTGATTTTCCTTTTCCTGATCAGCCTATCTTGCTGGAATTTCCAGCAGGCCAAGTACCTAGCCCGGGTCGCCTCGGCTCCGGATATCCAGCATCTGGCCGAGATGTTTTCCCTAGGATTGATAGGCTTTCTAGTCTGCGGCTTTTTTCTCTCTCAGGCCTATTCAGTATTTCCATACCTCTTTTTGGCTGTTTCGGGTCTTTTGCGCCGCCAGGCGGCAAGTTGCCAAGTGGCAAGCGGCCAAGTGGAAAGCGGCCGAAAGGATGGAAGAAGCTATAAGGATGGAATAAGATGAGTCAAAAGCAGCCAGCATTGGTGGGCCAGCGAGTCGAAGACTGGGGGCTTGAAAATCGGCAGGGGCTGCTTATCGTTGACGGTGTAAGTTGTCTGGATCTGGTCAGGGAATTTGGCACTCCCCTGCATGTGGTTCACGAGAGGCGGCTTCAGAGCAACATCAGGCGCTTTAGAGCCGCGTTTTCAGGATATGAGCCTGGGGTGCAGATTTTCTATTCCTACAAATCAAATGGCATCCCTGGAGTATTGAAGCTTCTACACCAGAGGGGAGAAGAAGGGGGAGAAGAGGGACTTGGGGCCGAGGTCATATCGCCTTATGAATTGTGGCTAGCCATGCGGATGGGAGTTGATCCGCGGCGGATTGTCTATAATGGCCTGGATAAGCCGCCCGATAGTCTGAGGCTGGCTCTTGGGGCCGGAGTGAGAATCAATGCCGACTCCCTTGAAGAGCTGAAGCGGCTTGAAGCTGTGGCCAAAGAGCTTGGCGTTGTCTGTGAAATAGGAATTAGGGTTTGCCCTCAGGTTGGCTGGAATTCCCAGTTTGGCCTGGGACTGGCTAATGGGCAGGCTGAGCAGGCCATAGACTATATTAGCCGCTCCTCATATCTTACCTGCACCGGCCTGATGTGTCATGTTACTACCCGAGCCACGGAAGCAAAGCCTCATATCAGAGCCTGCTTGGAGCTTGTGCGGTTTGCGGCCAAAGTTTGCCGCCGCTACGGCCTCAAGATCAAAACCCTTGATCTTGGGGGAGGCTTTGGGGTGCCAACCGTCAAGGGGCTATCTCATTGGGAGAGCCTGTGCTACCGGCTCTTGAACCACCCACCAAAGCCACCAAAGGCTGGAGAGTGCCAGCCGATTGAGAGCCTGGCCGAGCAAATCCTGAGCGCACTCGGCAGGGAGTGCGAGCGGCTGAAGATCGACCCTCCCATCCTCTGCCTTGAGCCGGGTAGGATTATTACTAGTGATGCTCAACTGCTGCTGTTAACGGTGGCGGGAGTAAAGCCCCGCGACAAAAGATGCCTCTTTGCCATTACCGATGGCGGAAGGTTTACTACTAACTACCCCCTGGATCATGAGTACCATGCCGCTTTTGTGGCCAATAGGCTGAATGATCCCCCTGGGCAGGAATATTTCGTGGTCGGAAGGCTGTGCTCCCCTGGTGATTGGGTCTTTCGAAGCATTCGTCTGCCTCGGCTTCAGGCTGGAGACATATTGGCTATTATGGATTCGGGCGCCTATTTTACCCAGTTTTCGACCAACTTCTCCTTTCCGCGAGCCGCGGTTGTGGCTGTGAGGGATGGTGTGGCCAGGGTTTTGCGGCAGAGGGAAACCTATGAGTATATGATCGGCATGGATATTTAGTCTTGAAATTCTTGCCATGCCTTGAAATTTTTGAAAGTTATCTTTCATATTATTACCGACACATTTTATCTTCTGGTTTTGTATATGCCTTCTAATATTATAACGAGACATTGTTCCTTATACCAGCTATTTCATCTGTCCCGCGATGGAGAGAATCGAGGCGTTATCCTCATAAATTCCTACTTCAAGCAGGAAAGATGTTCCGGAAGTCTCGTTGTAGTACTAAGAGCAGGCATTTCATGTCATTCTCGCGTAGGCGTGAATGCAGAGGGTTGCTGCAATTATAAGGAAATAGGTAAGATTCGTGAGGAAATAAAAATTTGCGGGTCTTAATCACCAATGGCCAAAATCGCATTGCTTATGCAGCCTTAAGGAGCCTTGGCTGTCGGGGGATTTCAGTCTGCGCGGCTGACTTCATTCCCTGGGCTATGTGTTTTTCCTCTCGCTATTGCCAGGGGCACTTTCGCTATCCATCCCCGTTCCGCAAACCCCAGGAGTGCATAAACTCCCTAATCGAAAATGGCCGGCGGCAAAATTGCCGTATCCTGCTGCCTATTTATGAGGAGACCTTTCTGATTGCTAAATATCAGGACAGGCTAAAATCCCATTTTTCTCTGGCTGTGCCTGAGTATGAAAAGATGCTTATGGTTCATGACAAAAAGCGTCTCTATGAGATCGCCCAAAGGCTTGAGATACCAACCCCGCGCTTTGCCGCCTTGAGTGCTCCTCACCCTTCCCATTATCCCTGGCTTGAGGAAGCCCGATATCCGCTCTGGCTAAAGCCACGGCAGGGTGGAGGAGCCTGGGCCGTGGTGCCGGTGGCCTCCTTTGAGGAGCTGCTTAGGCGATGGACTCGGCCTGATCTGCCCTATGGGCTCCCTCCTGATCGCTTCCTGGTACAGGAGCATGTGCCTGGGCCGATTTTTTGTGTGGCCATGCTGTTTTGTCAGGGAAAGCTGCGGGCCCGCTTCACCTACCGGCAGGTGAGGAATTATCCCTTGCAGGGAGGAGTGGCTACACTGCGGGTCAGCGATCGACACCAAGGGGCCGAAAGCAGCTTGCAGCGGCTTCTTGAAGCCCTAGAGTGGCACGGTGTCTGCCAGGCGGATTTTGCCGTAGATCAGGAATCTGGGCTAGCTTATCTTTTGGATGTTAATCCGCGCTTTTGGAGTGCCACCCACCTTGCGGTCATCTGTGGAGTGGATTTCCCCTATCTAGTGTATCAATTAGCGGCCTTCGGCGATATTGAGCCAGCTCTTGAGCACCCAATAGGCATTCAGTCCCGCTGGTTTTGGGGAGAGCTTCGGGCTTTCTGGGAGGCTTTTCGCCAGCCTGGTGAGAGAATCAAGGCTCTAAAAACCTATAGCCGAATCAGGGGAGCTGATAGCCATTTCGATGACCTATGTCTGAAAGATCCTCTGCCTCCTCTTGTATTTTTTATAGACAGCCTGAGGAGGATGCTAAAACAGCGCTCCCTAACCCTGCGGCCCCATGACTCTCTGGATGGGGTTTGGGAGTAAAAAGAGAATAAAAAGAAAGAAAAATAAATTATGCTAAGCAGGGAGAAAGAGCCAATCAGGGTCTTGCAGCTGATCGCTCCCAATACCCTTGGCGGTGCGGAAAAGGTAGTTTTGTCGCTTCAGGAGTGGCTGGCCACGGGGGAAGATGAAAGCCCACAATTTATCCCCTCCCTGGGAATATTCATCTGGGTCAGGAGACCACAGAATGTTTTTTTGCGAGAGGTTAGAGCCAAGGGCTATCCCCATATCATCTTTCCCATGCGCTTTGCCTTTGACTGGGCCAATCTGATCCAGCTCGCTCGCTATCTCAAGGCAAGCCGAATCAAGCTTCTACACACTCACGGCTACCGCTCGGATATCGTGGGGCTTTTCTGTGCCCGGATAGCTGGTATTCCAGCGGTTACTACCCTGCATGGCTGGACAGCTACAGACTGGAGAGTGCGCACCTATGAGTGGGGACAGCGCCTGATACTACCCTTTTTTGAAGCTATAATCGCCGTCTCGGAGCAGATTGCCGATCAGCTCGTCAAACAAAGGGGGATTGCCCCCGGCAAAGTTAGGCTGCTGCCCAATGCGGTCAGGATTCCACAGGAAGATGTGGATTTGACCGAGCGGCACAGAGTACGGCGCCAGTTTGGCTGTGATCCTGAGGCCTTAGTAGTTGGCTTTGTTGGGCGCTTGAGTTCGGAAAAAAATCCGGCTGATTTGCTCAAAGCCATAAGCCTGCTCACTCCCAGACTGCCCAAGCTGGTGTGTTGGATAGTCGGAGAAGGGCCGCAGCGGTTATCTCTTGAGAGGCAGGCCGAAGAGCTTGGTATTGCTCGGCAGGTTTCCTTTCTCGGATTTCAAGCAGACATGGGCCGTATTTATCAGGCTCTTGATGTGCTGGCCATTACTTCTCGCACCGAAGGGACGCCGCTGGCCCTCCTTGAGGCCATGTCCTTCGGGCTACCTGTGGTTTCAATGCGGGTAGGAGGGATAGGCGATCTGCTGGATGGAGGAGTCGAGGGTCTGCTAGTCAACCCAGGTGATACGGCAGCTATGGCCGACAGCCTTGCGCGGGTGCTGACCGATCCACAGCTAGCCAAAGAGCTTGGGAGGGCAGCCAGAAAAAAAGTGCAGACCCATTTTGCCATAGATGTATGGATCAGCCACCTTCGGCGAGTGTATCGGGAGTGTTTGGAAGCGCATCTTTTAAGGCAGACTCTAAGAGCTTAATTTTAATTCTTACCATATTTTTCGCTATCGGACACTTTTTACTACAGATGTATTTATTTTATTTATATTTATTGGTGTAATTTAATTGGTGTAATTTAGAAGTAATCAGCCTTTCTCTCGGCAACCCAAAAATCAAGTCCAATGAACGTTTTATTTTTATCCACCATTATCCCCTATCCGCCTGTGGATGGACATTCGCACAGGACCTATTACCTCCTGAAGCATTTGGCTGAAAATCACCGCATTCACTTGATCGGCTTTGTGAAAAAGCCTGATGATTGGGACTCGGCACAAGCACTTAGCAAATTCTGCGCCAGTGTGCACCCATTTCTTCTTCCTGAAGATTTTTCTCGGATCTCTCTTGGGCTTTCGCTGACCCAAAGTCTCTTTTCTTCTGATCCCTTTGTAGTCAGAAAATACCTCCATCCACCAGCCCAGGCAGCTATGGAGAGGATTTTACGAACCGAGCCAATCCATCTCATTCACTGTGATATGCCGAATCTGATCGCCTATGTCAGAGGCGATAGCAGTCCCCCGACCATTGCTGTTCATCATGATCTTGAATGGCTGCTTATGTATCGGCGGGCTAAAGCTGAGCCAAATTTCCTAAAAAGGTGGTATTTTTTCCAGCAGGCTAAAAAGTGGCGGCAATTTCTCCCCAAGATGGAGCGGAAAACCAGGCTACATGTCGTTGTTTCCGAAGTGGACCGAAAGCGGCTGGAGGAGGCCTCTTTCTTTCACCGCCCGGCTCGGGTAGTACCAAATGGGGTGGATATAGAATATTTCCAGCCTCAACCCTCTATCCCGACAGAGAAGATGGTGGTACTCCTTGGCGGAATGCACCTTTTCCAGAATGCTGATGGGGCAGAGTATTTTCTGGAAAGTGTCTGGCCAAAAATTAAAGCCCTAGACAGTGGGATAGCCTGCCTGATAGTCGGGCAAAAGCCCTCATCAAGGCGGCTTAAGACACTGGCTGCAAGAGCTGGTGGCGTCAGGATGCTGGGATTTATCAGCGATGTGCGTCCCCTGCTGGCTAGAGCAGGGTTGATGGTAGTTCCAATTCGAATCGGCAGCGGAACGAGGCTCAAGATTTTATCCGCTATGGCTATGGGCAAGGCTGTGGTGTCAACCTCTATCGGCTGTGAGGGGATCGAGGCCAGAGCAGGGGAGGAGCTTCTGGTGGCTGATACGGCTGATGATATGGCCAGGCAGGTGGTTGAAGTGCTGCAAAATCAGACCCTGCGGTTGCGGCTTGGAGAAAATGCCCGCAGGCTAGTTGAGGAAAGATACTCCTGGGCCAAAATAGCCAGGATCATGGAAGATATCTACCGGGAAGCGGTGGAAGATTTCTATGCCTCTTAGCGGCAGGGTGATTATCATTACCGGAGCAAGTCGCGGGATTGGCCGAGCCACAGCCCGGCTTTTGGCCGCGAAGAGAGCCAGGGTTGTCTTGGCCGCCCGACATGGGGAGGATCTGCGAAAGATCAGCCAGGAAATCAGAAGCCAGCAGGGCTTTTGCATGGCCGCAGTCACCAATGTGCAGAGTGAGAGGAGCGTCAGAGCGCTGGTAAGCCGGGTTGTCAGTCGGTTTGGTCGTATTGATGTGCTGATTAATAATGCGGGAGTCTGCATCTTTGGGCCGCTTGTCCACATCAGCCTGGCTGATTGGGAAAGAGTCATCAGAACTAATCTGAGGGGGGTGTTTCTCTGCAGCCGCGAGGTTATTCCAGTTATGCTCAGACAAGGGCGGGGACAGATCATCAATGTGGCTTCTCAGGCGGCAAGATTCGGCTTTCCTAACCTGGCTGCCTATTGCGCCTCAAAGTTTGGAGTGCTCGGCTTTTCCGAATCCTTGAAGCGGGAGCTTGCACCCTACAATATAACCATCTCCTGTCTCTGTCCAGGTTATGTGGATACTGAGCTGCTCAGGGTATTTCCTGCCGATATGCTAAAGAGAGCCGATATAGCCTCACCTGAGGAGGTAGCTGAGCAGCTTTTCGGGTTAATTATGAATCCCCAGGCTCGGCCAGAGAGCCTCCTTTTACCCTTAAAAAGGATTATCCGAAAGGTGTTTGGTCTATGGAGCCCTTGATGTCGATGGAACCAGGACATGAGATTTAGCCCATGCATATGGGGACCGCAAGATTGGTAGGGGCACAGCATGCTGTGCCCCTACTGGGAACCCATGCATTATGGAGACCGCAAGCCCACTGCCTACATTGAGCCCATGCATTATGGAGACCGTAATAAATGCCGGCAGCCCGCAGAGCGAACATATTTCATGGAGCCCATGCATATGGAGCCTATGATTAGGCTTGGTTTAATCTCCTGCTGGTATAGGGAGAAAAGCTGCGGCAGATTCGCCCATAATCTTGCCTGCGCCCTCAAAAGGCTTGGGGTTGAAATTACAGTCATTTCCGCCAATTGCCTTTGTTTTCGCGATCATCCTTTTCAGCCCGAGCTGTTTTTCTCCCCATGCCGCAAGCTCAGATTTCCTGATTTATACTGGAAGCCTGCTCCCCTGGCCATCAGCTACCTGCGGGCTGTCGGAGAGCTAGCCACCGATGCCCTCAAGGGTTTGGGCTATCTAGCAAAGGCAAGCTCATGCTCCATCCTCCACTATCAGCAAACTCAAGGATCATTCGGCTTTCTCCCACTGCTCTCTTTTCTATCATATCCCACCCAAGCCAGGCGGGTCATCAGTATTCATGAGATTGACACCGTGCAAACACAGCTCAAGATTAAATCCCGAACCTTTTCTACAGCCTGGCTAAACAGGATTTACCATAAGGCCGATGCCATTATCGTTCAAACTTGCGCTCTCGGGAAAAGACTCGAAGAGCTCGGGGTCAATCCGTCAAAAATTCGCCTCATCCCTCACGGCACTCGCCTTCCTTCCCGTAGACCATCACCTGCATCTTGGCTGAAGGGGGCAGGCAGTGGCTCATGGCCGCCACAGTATCGGATCGCCTTCTGCGGCGGGCATCATCTGACCTCAGGTAAGGGCTTTGATACCCTGCTTGATGCCCTGCTCATTCTCAAAGGGCAGGGAATAGAGCCAGAAGTTATGATCTATGGGTTGAATGAAGGCTATGGCCAGGAGAAGGGTCAAAAACTTCTCCGTGAGCTTGGACTAAGCCATCGGTTCACCTGGTTTGACTATCGAAGCGATGATGCTCTGTTTGAAGAATTGCAAAAAGCTTTGGTTATGGTTATCCCTTATACCAGCAGCGAGGCCGGAGCTGCGGTAACTGCGGCCATGGCCAATGCCGTTGCCGTGATCGCCACCCGAAATGCCGGGCTGCCTGAATACCTTGGGGAAGGCGGCCTCTATATCGAAGAAAATAACCCCAGAGAGTTGGCTGAAGCTATTAAACGGCTTGTTCAAAATCCCGATCTGCGGGATGATCTGGGTAGGCGATTATATCGGAGGGCTTCACACTTATACACCTGGGAGGCTATAGCCAGAAAGACCCTGGATGTATATGAGGAGCTTTTGGGGAAGGTGAATTTGAGGTGAATTTCAGGGAATTAAGGTGAATCCAGCGATCATAAAATGCTGGTCAAAAGCGAAAGCCTGGGTAAT
>Ga0207433_10004837_pt1 | contig 24454 bp, 27 predicted proteins | sample YelNatPaOPGAMG01_FD_187559 | JGI IMG/M metagenome (GOLD analysis project Ga0207433, IMG submission 187559) | Hot spring thermophilic microbial communities from Obsidian Pool, Yellowstone National Park, USA - OP-RAMG-01 (SPAdes) (version 3) | ecosystem: Environmental > Aquatic > Thermal springs... | reverse complement strand
TTTTGAAATTTTCTGTCTTGAATTGTAATTAATTGTTCTGTTTAAAAGATTATAGCTCATAATAGATACTTTGAATACAAATAATAACATAAATTTTAATCTTTTATAGTTATTGAATTTATCAAATTAAATTTAAGAATTTTGGGGTATATTTAATAATGAAGGCTAATAAAGGAAAAAAGTGAACGATAAATTAAAAAGAACTTAGGATTTACAAAAGATTAGTTTGATGTAACATTAAGCTTAGTTAGTTTTCTTGGATAATTGGTTTGTATTATAGTTGTAATTATTAAATGATAACAAAAACAAAAGATTTATAAATACCGGTATATATCTTTTTTAGTATTATAAAATAGTAACATAATTAAAAATGATAATTAAACCAGAACTTATAAATCAGATAAGAGAATCTTTTAATCTTAATATATACGAGACAAAAGTTTGGTTAGCATTGTTGACAAAAGGAGTTGCAAGTGCTGGAGAAGTAGCAGATATATCTAGAGTTCCGAGAAGTAGGACTTATGATGTTTTAGAAAGTTTAGAGAAAAAAGGTTTCGCTATAATGAAATTAGGAAAACCTGTGAAGTATATAGCAGTAAAACCAAAAATAATATTGGAAAAGCTTAAATTAAATACTATAAAAGAAGCTAATGAAAAAATAAATTCCCTTTTAAAACTTAAAAACACCCAGGAATTTTCTGAATTAGAAGAGCTTTATAACATTGGGATAAAACCTGTTAAACAAGAAGAGATATCAGGTGCAATAAAAGGCAGAGTTGTTATATACAATCATGTAAAAGAATTGCTCGAAAATGCAAAAAAAGAAGTTATAATATGTATTTCTGCTGAAGAAATTTTTGCTAAATCAAGATTTTTTTCATCTATATTCGAAAAATTAAAGAAAAATAAAATAGATATAAAAATAGCAGTTTCTGGGACAGAATCAGATATCAAAAGAATAAACAACAGATTTAAAATTAAAGCAAAACCTATATCAGTGGATAGCAAATTTTTTATAATAGACAACGAACAAGTTTTGTTTATAATTTCAAAATCCAGTTCTCCAGAAGATGAAATAGCGATATGGATTAATACTCCTTTTTTTACATCAGCTTTAGCATTTTTGATAAACGAAGCTATTAAATAAAAGACAAAAATGAAAACAGGAAGATTTTTGTTCGGTTTGATAATTTTTTTAATTGGATTCTTTAGTTCAAATTTTTTAAATTCGTTTTTTTCTTTTTACGAAAATCCTCTATCTAATAATTTTAATTTAGATGGGTATCAAAAAAAAGCACCTTCTGATTATATAAAAGAGGACAATATAAAAATTTATAATGATAGAATAGTTATTTATGTTAATGAAGCCAGTATAAGCAGTTATGCTTCATCAGGAAGCATGATTCCGGTTTTGGATGAAAATTCTAATGGGATTCGGATAAAACCAAATTCAGAAAAAGATATAAACGTAGGGGATATAATAAGTTTTGAAAGAAACAATAATCTAATTGTTCATAGAGTTATTAAAAAATCTTATGATGAAAATGGAGTATATTTTATCACAAAAGGGGATAACAACAGTTTAGATGACGGAAAAGTTAGATTTAATGAAATTAAATATAAAACAATAGGGGTTTTGTGGTAAAATGAAAGAAAATTTTTCTAGGAGACAACAAAACATAGAAGATTTGATGGAAGAATATTTTATAGATGAAAAAACTGCAAAAGAAATTTTAGAACAATTAGAAAAAATTGAATCAAATCCTATAAAAATTTCTCAGGAAATTAATTCTGAATTAGAAAAAAGAATAAAAAAGGGACATTTGAAAGAGATTAGTTATAGAGCCACACCTGAAAGAGTCGATGGTTTATTAGATGTAATTGAAAAATCTGTGTTTGATGGAGTGAATAGGCTAGGAGAATTAAGCGATGGAGATTTTATTAATCATGTTCTCATCGATTTACAGGATAAAAAATTTCCAGAGTTAAGTTTGATACGTCTTGATTATTATACAGGAGATCAAGATGAAGTAGTAGAAATCTTGAAACATCCTTTTTTATATGCTAACAGAGAAGGAGTTAGAGATGATATAAAATTTGGTATAAGTTGTTTGCGTTACTACGTAAATCAATCTTTAGAATGTAGAAAAAAGCTAAGAAGTTATATAGAGAATGTAGAAAAGAATGAAAGAGAAGAAGTTTCTGAAGACTTTATGGAAGATCTTGAAAGGTACATGAGATATTGGGATAGAAGCTTTGGAAATTTTTTCATAGAATTTTCTTTAAAAATTATTAGAGGAGAGTTTGAAAGAGAACTATCTTCTGAGGGTTACAATAAGAGGATGGCATTAAAGAGAAAAATTGCAATTTATTCTAGAGTTAATATGATGGATTTATACAGAAGGATGAAAGAGGAAAAAAGAACTGAAGAAAAAGAATTTCAAGTAAGATTATTGGATTTATATTTTTCTGTTTCAGGAATCTCTTGCTATAGCGAAGCTCTAAATAATTTAAGAAAAAGAATAAGAGATTCTGAGAAGAGATTAAAGAAGTCTAGAGATTCTAAATTAGATGCTGAGATAATAGCAAAAAATGAAGAAAATTTGAGAGATTTTTTGAAGTATATGGAAGATATTTTAGATAGAAACAGAGAATTCGTTATAGGATATTTAAGAAATTAAAAATTTTTAAGTGTTTTATAGATTTTTAAAAATTTTTAAAAAAACAACCAGCTTATAATCATTCCTGAATACATCCCTATTGTTAAAAAAGGCATAGCTGGATAGAATTTTTCTTTTTTTGCAAAAACAAGTAAAAACAAGAGTGCTAACAATGCTGTTAAAAATATTATCAGACTTGGTATTAAACCAAAAAATCTGTAGAAAACTCCTGCTGTTATTATAGGGAATACTACATCGCCTCCTCCTAATATAGCCAAACTTATTTTTATCTTCGACTTCTTTAAATTTTCTTCAAATTTAATTTGGCTTTTAGAGTACTTTTCTTTTAATTCTTCTATTCTTTTCTTATCTTTTTTCCTTATATAAGGAACAAAAAAACCTGTAAAAACTTTTAAATTTTTTATTTGATATTCTGCCATTTTCTGCATAAAAGAGGTGTGCCAAACAGCCCAGATATCATACAAGGATATTAGTAAAAGAAGGAGAGTTATACCAAGAACATCTATAACAGGTACAAAAATAGCTGCTATTCCAGGATAAATCAAAAGCTCTGTTAAATTGTGTATTGTTACATTTTTTTTAAAAATTTTTGCATAGGATAAAAAAATGCCTGAAATTAATGCAATTATCGAAGAATTAGGGAGTTTTAGTTTAAAAAAAATCGCATTTAGAGAAATTCCTAAAGCTATTACTGTTACTGTAAAAAACCATAATCTAATAAAAGTTTCTGCTTTTATTTTCATCAAAAGAAAAAATAAAGTTAGTGCTATTAAAAATGCGAATATTATAGATACTTTTGATGAAACAGGGTCTATCTCTTTTGGAGGTTCTATTCCATAAGGAAGAGAATTTTTTTGATAAGAAATTATAACGAATAAACCTATAATTTGGGTTATTAAAAACATTGTTATTAAAATTAAAGTTATTTTAAGATTGTGTTTCATTTTAAACTAATTGAATATAATATTTTGATTAATAATATTTAAAAACTTTTGTTATTTGTTAATTATATGCAGATTTTAGAGAATAATAAAAAAGAGATTGAAGCAAAGGCAGAAAAGATGTCGGATTTTTTAAAAATGGAGTATCTTGAATCGTGTGTACAAAAATTTAACGATATAGAAATAAGAAGATATTGTTATTACGAGCTATCAAAATTATACGAAAATAAGAAAATGTATTCCGAAGCTATAAAGTACTTATCGAAATTCAGAGAACTCTGCATTTTAAGGAAAGAAGTTGTTGAAGTAATTTTTAAAGAAATAGAACTTTTTATAAAAAATGGAAATTACGATGGAGCTGAAATTTTTTATAAGAACTCCTTGAAAGAATTAAATGAAAAAGAAAAATTTGAATTAAAAAGGAAAATTATAGAATGTTATAAAAAAGAAATAGAGGATGCTGAAAAAACAAATAAAATCTCAAAACTATTAAAGGCATGTGAAAAATTAATTCATCATGTGGTTGATAAAGAGAGAAATGACATAAAGAAAAAAATTGCGAATGCTTATAAAAAATTAGGGAAAGTTAGGGAGTATTTGGAGATAGAAAAAGAATTGGAAAGAGAAAAAATTTTATCTCAATCTGATAGTTTCTAAGTTCTTTGGAACTAAAGTTTCTATGTGATGTAATTTATAAATAGAAGATGCTAAGTCTAAACATTTGCTTTGTTCTCCATGAACTATAATTATTTTGTTTGGTTTTGGTTGTACTTTGTTTATGTAATCTAAAAGTTCTTTTCTTCCTGCATGTGCTGACATTCCTGCTATTGTAACAACCTCCAAGTTTACTTCTATATCTTCTTCTTGACCATCTATGTTCATTCTGATTTGCTTAAGTCCTTCTTGAATTTGTCTTCCTAAAGAACCCACTCCTTGATAACATACGAAACATATTTTGTTATTTTTGTTTGGAGCGAAATTAGCAAAATATTCTACAGAAGCTCCTCCAACTAACATTCCAGATGTTGCTAATACTACGCATGGACCTCCTTCTATGACATTTTTTCTTTCAGCAGCAGAACCTACTCTTTTAAAAATATTTGAAATAAAAGGGTTGTTGTCTTGAAACACATCTCTTTTAATATTTGAACTTAAAAAATCTGGGTAAACTGTGTGAACTCCATTTATATCCCATATCATTCCATCTACATATATAGGAATCTCTGGAAGTTTGTTATTCCTTATTGCTTCTTCCAAAATCAACATGGTTTCTTGGGCCCTTCCTAAACCAAGTTCTGGAATTAAAACTTTCCCTTTTTTTTCTATTGTTTCTTTTATTGTATTTATGAGTTGTTCCTCTGCTTCTTTTCTCAAAGGCAAGACGTTGTCTTTTCCTCCATAGGTTGATTCCATAATTAAAGTTTCTAATCTTGGAAAATTACAAACCGCCCTATCTAACAGATTAGTTCTTTCAAATTTAAAGTCTCCTGTGTAAACTAAATTGTGTGCTCCATTTCCTACATTTATGTGCACCAGAGCGCTTCCTAAGGAGTGTCCAGAGTTGTAAAAAGTTATCCTAATATCTGGAGCTATGTCTGTAACTTCGTTATAATCCAAGCATATTGTATGCTTTACCATTTCTTTTATGTCCACTGATGAGTACAACGGAACAGAGGCTTGTTTGTAAGCAACTCCTATAAAATCTAAAGCCAATAATGCTATTAGATCTCGAGTAGGAAGAGTCATATAAACAGGGCCTCTATAACCCATTTTGAATAAGTAAGGTATTAAACCTCCATGATCTAAATGAGCATGTGTTAATATTATAGCATCAATCTCATTTAATTTAAATTCTGGGACATCTAAATACGGAAATCTTTCAACACCTTTTGCAGCTACATTAATTCCGCAATCTAGAAGGACTTTTGTTTGAGGTGTTTGTAACAAGATGCAGCTCCTACCTACTTGTCTTCCACCTCCTAAAATAGTTATCCTAACCCATTCTTCTACTTTTTCTGGATTCCATTCCCTATAAATTTTTTTACCAATGTGATTTAAAAATTTTTTTCTTAAACTATTATTTTGATATAAAACAGCACGGATGTTCTCTGTTATTTTGCTTTTAATAACAGGGCTTCTTTGAATTTGAGGTGTCCAAAAAGTTTTATCTTTTATTTCTTTTAAAATAGAGCCTTCTTTTCCTATGACTAATCCAGGTTTTTTTGCTTCTATCACAACTATGCTTCTCTGCGGATCAAACAATATGTTCGTTAATTCTGCTTCCTGCGGTATTAATTCTCGAATTATTTTTTGGGTTTCTTCCTGATCTTTTAGTAATTTTTCTTCTGCTCTTATTTCAATCCTTTTTTTAAACTTGTTTACTAATTCTTTTATTTTTCCATTACTGTTTCTAAAAAAATCTAAATCATTAACATAGAATACTATGTTTGCTCCTTCAAAGTTTGCACTTGTTACTACGTTAGGTAAATCTTTTTGTATATCTTTTAGAATATCAGACATTTTAGAGTTTTATTAGAATCATTCTTATCTGTGTTTATTGAATAGTTTATCCTTGTTTAAATTCTGGAACTATTTTTTGTTCTACTATATGCTTAATTCCATCTTTAGTTATTTCCCAGATATCTATACCATAACCGCTTCCTATATCTCTTTGGGTTGAAGCTTTAATAGAATCTATTGCTAATTGCTTTCCTTCTTTAACTGTTATGTTTTCTTTGTACTCTTTTTCTAATAAACCTAAAACATAAGGCATACCACTACCGAAATTTGCATCGTAATCTTTCACTTTGTATACACTTCCTGCTGGTTCTATAGAATAGAGTTCTGTTGTTCCATCCTCGTTAAACCCTCCTATTAAAGTTCCTACTATAGAAGGGATCATAGATGGCTGTCTTATATTTCTGAATGTAACTAGTGCTATTAAATTTGCAGCTTCTTTAACACTAGGTCTTTTTTTTGATCTTAATTCTTTTAATTTTAATTCTGCATTTATTATTTTAGTTAACATTAATGCATCTGAAACCCCTCCAGTCCATGCTATAACAAGGTAATCGTTTATTTGATTAACTTTTCTAAAATCTTTTTGTAATACTATGTTTCCTCCAGTTACTTGTCTATCTCCAGCCATAATTATTCCGTCTTTGCATACTATACCGATTATGGTAGTACCTGTCTTTAAAATACTATTCTTTAGTTCACTTTCCATCTTAGTCTCTTAAGGAATTTTTTAGAATTTACTCCATTATTAGGAATGGTGGGTTTATAAAGCTTTGGTTTTTTAAGCGGATTCTACTTTGGTAATTCCAGATTCTTTTGTTATTTTGATTATTGTATCTACGAAATTTTCTATTTTTGGTTCATGGCTAACCATAACTAACTGTTTAACATTCAGCTGGTTTAAAACATCTCTCATTTTGTCTAATTGTTGGGAAGAAAAACCATCGGTAGGCTCATCTAGAATGATTAAATCTTTTGTTTTTATATTACTTAAAAAAGAATTTATAACTTGGTTTAAAGCAAGCCTATATGCTAGAGCGACTGCTGTTCTCTCTCCTCCAGATAGAAAGTCGTAGTCTAGTTCATAATCTTGTTGTTCTATAATAGGAGAAAAATCTTCATCCAACTTTGCAGATAAGGAATCGGAAACAAGTATAGAAAACCATTTTGAAAAAAGTTTTGAAAATTCGTCCTTTAAAGTTATCATTAATTGTTTTTCCGTAAACAATAAGAAATTTATAAAATTTTCTGAGATCCAGTATTCTATTTCTTTTAAATTCGATATTTTTCTCTTAATGTCTTCTTTTTTTTCTATTTCCAGCATTTTATCGTTTATTTGTTCTTCCAAAAATTGAATATCTTTTTCCATTTGTATTTTTTTGATTATGCACTCTTCTTCTTTTAATTTTGATTCTCTGAGTTCTTTTTCTATGTTTAAAAATAAAGAATCGTATTTAGAGTAATCAGAAATTGATTTTTCAACTATAACTAAATGTTTTTTTAAAAGCTCTATATCTTTTTCTATAGATGATCTTTGTGATTCTATATCATTAATTCTTTTTTCTTTTTCTTTCAAATTTTCTATTTTTATTTTTAACAATTCTAGCTCGGATTTTCTTTTAACTAAATCTCCTTTTGTTTTTTTAATAAAATCTAAATCTTCAACAAGTTTATCTTTTTTAGTATACAACTCTCTTATGTTTTCTTCTATTTTTCGAATCTCGTTGTTTATTTTTGAAAATATATTTTTTTTGTATTCTTCGGAAACTTCTTGCAAACATGTAGGACATTTTTTTAAACCTAATATTTTTAATTTTAGATTTTCAGCTTCAATTTTTTTTGATTCATCGGAATTTATTTTGCTTAAGATATCCATATAACTTTTTTGAGATTCTGATTCTTTGTTTTCTTGAAATCTAATCTTTTCGTCTATGTTTTTAAATTCGCCTTCGTCAAAAGTGATTTTTTTCGTGTTTTCTATTTCTTCTTTTAAGGATTTTATTGTGTTGTTCAAAGAAATTATTTGCTGACTCTTCTCTGATATTAAAAGCAAAGATTTAGATTTTTCATTTTCTAAATTTTTTTTCTCATTTATTTTTTCTTCGATATCTTTTTTTATTTTCTCTTTAGACTCTCTTAATTTGACTGCATTTTCGTAATTCTCTATTACAACTTTTTGTTTTTCTTTAAGTGAATTGAGATTTTCTATTTTTTGTTTTAGGTTCTCTTTGCACTCTTCCAAATCTTTTATTGCAGATTCGTTAATTTTTATTTTTTCCCTTAATTTTGTTGTTAAAATTTCTGCGTTTTCTTTTATCCTTTTGTATTTGTCTATTCCAAAAACATATCTTAAAGTGTCTAGTCTTAATTCGCTTGATTCTAAGATTATTTGTTTCATTTCTTCCTGCGGAGTATAAACCGTAAACCTGTACAAAAGATTAGTTTTTTTTGTGAATTCGAGAGGATAATTCAGAAGTTTCAGAACTTTAGTTTTTATCTCTGTTATACTCTGTTCAAATTTTTCTCCATCTATTGTTAAACAAACTCTATCTTGATTTACTGATTTTTTTGACCTCTTTAGATTTCGCTCTATAATAATGTTTTTGTTTTCAACCTCAAATTCAAGTATTACTTTTCCTTCATCAGCTCCGTTTCTTAAAATGGAGCTTCCTTTTTGACCAGGTTGTAAACCGAACAATGCAAATTCTATTGCTAGAAGAAGAGTTGTTTTTCCTGCTCCAACATCTCCTGATAAAAGTATAGATCCTTTAGGAAAAATGATTTCTTGATTTTCATAACTCCTCAAATTTTCAATTAGTAATCTTTTTATTAACATTTTATTGCAGGTCTAAATCTAATACTTTTGTTACTTCGGATAACAATCTTGATTGAAAAGTATTCAAAGTTTCTCCATCATTTTTTTCTATATTCAAAGATTCCATTAAAGGAAAAATGAATTTATTTAAAGCAGAGGGATTTTCTTTTTCGTATTTTTCGAATATGACTTCCTCTATTTTTTCCATTTCACTAACTTCTACATTTATTTCTTTGCTGCTAATTTCTAATTTAGAAGTATTTTTAAGAAAAGAGTAAGCTCCTTCTTTTTTTAGATATTCTTCTATTTCTTGAAATTTTATATCAGAAATTTTTCCTTCTTTAAGTTTTCCATAAATTTTTAATAAAACTATTTTATCCCTTAATTCTCTTTTTTTTAATTCTGATAGAATTTTTTCAGTTCCGTTTAAAGAGTTGTTTAACTCTATTTCTATTAATTCTACTTCTTTTAGTTTAATCTGTTTTTCTTTTATTTTTGTGTATCCGTTAATCTCTATTATATAGAATCTCCCATATTTTAAATCTTCAAGTTCTTTAAAATTATTCGGAAATGTTGGACCTCCGTAAACAACAAATTTTCCTTTTAAATCCTTTTCGAATTTTACATGAATGTGGCCTAAAGCATAATAATCTGCGTGTGGAAGTTCTGAAATATCTATGGAGTCTATATCTAGTCCTTCTGTTACCTCTTTTAAAGTTGTGTGTAACATTAGAATTCTAAAATAACTTTTATAAGGTTCCATTATTCTAACTTTTCTTAAATCCTCTAATTCTAAACCTGATTTTTTCCCTGGATAACCATAAATATGGTAGGTTTTATGAATTATTGGTTTCAGTATTATTACTTTTTTTTCGTCGTCTTCCTCGTATTTGCAGATTTCGCATAAACCAGCTTTTTCTAACACATCCAAAAAAGTTTTTCCAGAAACTGAATAATCATGGCTTCCTGCTATAACATAGGATTTTATTCCAGATTCTTTTAATTTTCTAAATTGCCTAAAAGTTTCTTTTAAGATCTCTATTTGTGGAAATGCGCTATCAAAAAGATCTCCTGCAAACAAAACGAATTCTACGTTTTCATTTATGCATGTATCTATAGCTGTTATAAAAGATTGCATATTTAAAAATTGCAATTCTGGTTGTCTCCAACTTCCTAAATGACTATCTGAAATATGTGCGAATTTCATATTTAGAGAATTTATAGAGTATTTAAAATAATTATGTTAATAATTTATACTAAAAGAGTATATTTTAAGTACTTCGAAAAAAAGGTTTTTTTTGTTTAACAACTTATATTTATAACCAAGTTCTTTTGCTTTTTTTAATATTGTTCTAGGTTTTGAAAGACTTGAAAATAAAATCATGATTACTCCCTTGTTTTTTAGATGAGTTTTTGATTCTGCCAGGAATCTAACGATTATTTCAAAACCTTTTTTTCCTCCGCTAACATCTGGATTTTTGTCATATTTATTGTATGGTAAGTAAGGTGGATTAAAAATTATCAAATCGAATTTTCTTTTTATTTTCGAAAATAAATTAGATTTTATTACTTTAAATTTTTTCTTCTTTAAAATTTTTATGGAATCTTTATCTATATCTGCTGTTAAGATATTTTTAAAACCTTTTTTCCTACAAGTTTCTGCCAATATCCCAGTACCAGAACCCATGTCAAGTATTTCGATTTTTTTGTTTTTTTTGTACAAAAATTTTTTTAGAGTTTCTGAGAAGAAATGGGAATCTTCGTCAGGTAAATACAAAGGCATTTTGCAAAACTATATAGAAAGTATTTTATTAAAAATTTTATTAAAAATCTCTATTACTTTTTCTTTATAAAATATTAGGCTTATTAAAAATCCTATAAGAATCAATAGAATTATTAACAAAAATATCTCAAAAGTATAACTATTTTTTTGTTTTGATTTTTTGGTGTTCACGTTTTCCTGATGCATAATTTTTTCATTTTGTTTATATTCTGTTTTTTGTTTTACGAATTTTTTTTCGTTTGGCATAGTGAAATATTCTTCTGGTTTCTGTTCAAGGTAACTCGTTGCTCCCCCAATAAATAGGGATGCTTCTTGAACTTCTTTTGGATTATAACCTGAATTAATTAAAATCTTCATCGCAGTTTGTAGATCTTCTCCTCTTTCTAAAGAATTTTTAAGCGAAGTTAATATTTCTTCGTTTACCATATTATAAAAATGATTTTAAAGTTTTTTAATTTATCTGTATATTAAATTATCTTAGTTCTAAAACTTGTCCATCGTACATTAAATGAATGTTTTTTTTATTTATATAACCTAGTTCTTCGGCTAACTCTACCATTGGTTTTGTTTTTGTATGATCTCCGTGTGCAGGAATGATATGCTGTGGTTTTATCATATTAATAAAATCTCTTAAGTCTTCCCTTCCTGCGTGACCTGATGTATGAATATTATTAAAGATTCTAACTCCTCTTTTTTTTAATCTGTTGTCCAACATCTCTCTATTCTCTATATTTATTTTTGTTGGAATTACAGAGGAAGAGAAAACAACTTGGTCGTTTTTTTGAAAATAGAAAGGCAGTGTTCCTTTTGACAACCTGTCTAAGATACTGCCTGGTTCTCCTTGATGGCCTGTACATACTATCATATATTTTTCTCTGTTTTTGTTAATTTGTTTCAATTTTTTTATTAGCTGATTTTTATAACGAATTAATTCTATATCTTTTTTAAATGGGCATAGATCCACTTTTATTGCCGCATTAACGTATTTGTTTAAGCTTCTTCCTAAGAAAACTATTTTTCTATTTAACTGTTTTCCAAAATCTGTTATTGATTTCAATCTAGCTATATGAGAAGAAAAGGTTGTTACTATTAATCCAGAATTTTTATTTGTTGTAGTTAAAAGCACATCTTCGAGTAAAGCCCTTGCTACTTTTTCACTTGCAGTTTTTCTTTCATCTCCGGAGTAAAGGGAATCCACTATTAAGACTTTAACATTTTTTTTGGATATCTCAATTAATTTTTCGTAATTCGGTTTTTTTCCTAGCACAGGATTATCATCAAACTTAAAATCGTTTGCATATAGCACTATACCTTCGTTTGTATGAAGAGCTATCATAGCTGTTTGAAGTGTCGAATGGGTAATGTTTATAAAATCTACTTTGTATTTAGTTTTTTTTCCTTGCAAATAACAAAAAGAATTTGGTTGAATAATTCTAAATTTATTTCTGAAATATTTGTTTTCATCTCTTATTAAACTTTTTAAAACTTCTATAGTAAAAGGTGTTCCGATTATGTCTGCGTCGTATTTATGGGCTAAGAAAGGCAAAGCTCCGATATGATCTAGATGAGCATGACTCGGAATTATTGCTATTACTTTTTTAGTCAAATTCAGATCATACAAAATTTCATCATTTGGAACTGCTCCTATATTTTTTAATTTTTTTTCTGTATAAACCTTTTCAGATTCTTCGAGTTCTACTATTGGAGGTAGGTACAAACCGCAATCAAAGATGATAACATCACCTTCTGTCTCAACAGCAGTCATGTTTTTTCCTACTTCACTATAACCACCTATTGTATAAATTTTCATATTACTTTAATAGATACAAATAAACTTTATTTAAATAGATATCTAATTTTTAATCTGTTTTTAGTTTAGAAAGCATTTAAAAAATTTTATTTTTAAAACAGTATTAATTTTAATTTTTAGGTTCTTTTATAGTTTTAGAATATTTTGTTCTTATTACGCTTTGCTACAATCTAAGTTAAGAACTCTTTATAGAAAAATTAATAAAGAAAAAATATTAAAGTATTTAAAAAGAGGATCTGATGATCTGTTTAAAGATGAAAAATCTCGTGATAAAAAAAATTTTAATTATAATTTTTGTTTTATTTGTTATAATCGGATTTGTTTATTTAATAGATTATTTCAAAAATAAAAAGAATATAGAAAATAATAAAAACAATATAGATTTTTGTTTAGATGATAAGGAATGTGTTCCTGAGAATTGTTGCCATTCGGATTCTTGCGTTAATGTTCTTTACAAACCTAATTGCAGAGAAATAATGTGTACTCAGGAATGTTCATCCATTCTAGATTGTGGTTATGGAAGATGTGCTTGTATTAATAATAAATGTAAAGCAGTTAAAAACTAAAATGTTAAAAATTTACAAAGTTTTTTTGTTGATTTTTACATTTATTTTTATATTTTTTATTTTAATATTTTTGTTAGAGCATGGTGTATTGGGACAAAAAAATTTAAATTACGATATTAGTTCTATAAAAAAGGAATTTAAAAATAAGGATGAAGTAAAGATAAGGATTTTTTTTGCAAAAAATTATAATCAAAGAGGATCGTTGTTTAAGAAAAGCTGGAGCAGTGAACAAACAAAAATAGAATCTGCTAAAATAAAAGAAAAATTTAAAAAAAATTTTGTTAAAGATGAGATAATTAGAGAATTTGAAGATTCTATTGTTGTTAAAGTTAGGGAGGAAGAACTAGAAAAAATAATTAAAGATGAGAATATAGAAAGGATAAAGATTGATATTCCTGTTAAAAAGTTTCTCCAAGATTCTGTCCCATTGATTAATGCAACAAAAGTTTGGTCAATAGACTTATCTGGTCAGAATATAACTGGTATTGATGAGACTATTTGTATTTTAGATACAGGAATAAATTTTAGCCATCCTGATCTTTTAAATAAAAACAAAACTTGTATAATAGATTGTTTTGAAAAAGAGTGTATAGAAAACTGTTCTATTTCTGATGATGATGGCCATGGAACTCTAGTAGCAGGAGTTGCTGTTGCTAATGGAAACTTAAAAGGAGTTGCAATCGGAGCGAGTGTTATAGGTGTAAAGGTTCTGAACTCCTCTGGAGGAAGCAGTTCTGATATAGAAGCCGGAATAGAATGGTGTATCAACAATTCCCAAAAGTATAATATATCTGTAATATCTATGAGTTTAGGTACTGATTGTGATAGCTATCCTGAGAGTTGCTTTGAGGAATATTGCGATGATTTTGAGTATACATTTACAGAAAAAGTAAACAGAGCTATAGAAAAGAACATATCTGTTATAGCTGCTTCTGGAAATCATAATAATTATACACATATTTCTCATCCTGCATGCATAAAAAATGTCACTGCTGTTGCTGGAACACAAAAAAACGATGATTTTTTTATAATAAGCAATAGAAACAAACTAATAGATTTGGTTGCTCCTGCTAAGGATATAAATTCTACTTATTTTGCAGGATATTCTATAGCAAGTGGAACATCATTAGCAGCTCCGCATGTTGCAGGAGCTTTTGCTTTAATAAAGCAATTCGGAAGAATGTATAACAAAACTATTTTAAAACCTTCTGAAATAGAGAGTATTTTAAACTCAAGTGGAAAAAGGATTTACGATTCTGCGTCTAATCTTAACTTTTCAAGAATAGATGTTTATTCTGCAATAGCTAGCATAGATAAAACACCTCCCAATATCACGTTGGTGACTCCAGAAGATGAATTCTTGACAGGAGAAAATTATAGTGTTAGATTTAAATGTAATTCTAGTGATGTTCAAATCTCTAAGGTGGTTTTTTATCTATGGAATGAAACTGGAGTTGTAAATTATAGTATTTTAAATTTTTCAGGAAATAGTGCAAATTTAGAAATTAACATCTCAAATATTAGTTATGGGAATTACAAATGGAATTGTTATTCTTATGATTTTGCAGGAAACTATAATTATAATACTAACAATTTTAGTTTGTATGTTGGAAATATAAAAGTAATATTAAACAATCCAGCAAACAACATTAGTGTAAATTATAATCTCAATGAATTTAATTGTACATCAAAAACTTTACAAATTTTTTCTCTAACAAACGTAACATTTTTTATATGGAATTCTAGTGATATCTCTGTGTACAACTCAACTAAAATTATTTCTGGAACAGATAATTTAACAAATTTTAGTTATTATATAAACAATGATGGGACTTATAGTTGGAATTGCCTCTCTTATAATAACGAATCTAGTTATTCTTTTGGTGAAAGCAATTTTACAATAACTCTTGATAGAGTTTATCCTGTAATAAACTATATTTCAAATTATCCGAGTTTTTCTTCTGCTGTTATAAATTATAGTCTAAATGAGGATAGTAACTATACAATTAGTTATGGAACAAATATTGAAATTACAAGCAAGATATCAAACAGCAGTTTTTCTAATTATCATTCCATATTATTGTCAGATTTGCTAAGCTCAACAACCTATTATTATAATTTAACCAGTTGCGATAGGGCAGGTAACTGTATTAATAATGGAACTTTTAATTTTACAACACAACCTCAGAATACCTATACTGCTCTAACAGGAACATCATCTGGAGGAGGTTCTGGTAGAGGTTCGATTTTTAATACTTTTTTAATAGAGAATTTAGGACCATATGAAAAAACCAAAGAACTAAAAGAAAGAGATAGAATAAAATTTAGGTTATCTAAATACAAAGAATATCATTATTTAACTGTAAACAATATAAAGAGAGATTACGCGAATATAACTGTTAATAGCGATTTTTTTAATTTTGTTTTAAAAGTTGGAGAAACAAAAAAATTGAACTTATCTTCTCGTTATCCGAATTTTTACATAAAATTAAATTCTATTTCTAATAACAAATTAAATCTAACAATAAAAGAAATAGAAGAAAAAAATGAAGAAATTCTATTTTTTAAAAATCCTTATAATAAAGAAAGCCCTAGTTTAGATTATTATAAAGATGATTCTGGTTATTACAAAAACGAAAAAAAGAAAATCTTTAATAAGAATGGAATATATTATTTTTCAATTTTTTTATTGATTTATATTTTTATATTTGCTATATTTAAGATAAGATTAAAACTAAAGAATATAAAAAATGAAAGCATTAAAAAGAAGCCATAGAGAGAAAAAAAGATACGTTTTAATCGAAGGTAGAGATGTAACAAAAGAGAATATAGAAGAGGCTATATTAGACTTTGTTGGGATTTTTGGTTATGCAGAGGCTTCTCCGCTTATACTTAAAACAGATAAAAATAGAATTGTGATGTCTATTAATAGAGAGATGTTGGATAAGATAAGGACTTCTTTTTTATTATCTAAAAAAGAATTAAGAATAGTGAAAGTTAGTGGTTCTTTAAAAAATTTGTTAAAAAAATTTAATTAAATTTTTTCTGCTATAGCTAAAATAACGCTTAGTATAGTTAGAACAACGACCACCCATCCTGCTACTACTGTAACACTAGTAGGAATCAACAATGTTTCTGCTGTTAGCTTGCCATCTGCCATTCCAAGTCCAACAGCTAAAGAAACCAAGACACCTGTCAACCATATAATTAAATTTATTAAAGTTGATAAAGGACTAGTTCTTGGCATTTTTCCTCCTTTTACCATAAAAATAAACCTCTAATTTTTATTTTTCATTTATTATTATAAAAAAGAGTTGTTTAACTATTTAAACCTTTTGGATATTATTTTTCCTAAATAATAAGCACTTCCAAAAATTATTATCCCTGGAAGCAAAGTTATACCTAAGGAAGGTATTAATAGACCGCTGCCTATTGTTCCTATTGTTCCTGCTCCTATAGATTCAAGAATATTGACTGCTCCAGATACAGAGCTTTCTACACCTCTCTGCAATGCGTCTATCTGCATCACCATCTTTCCTTTTTTCAAAATTCTTATTTTCCTGTCCTCTTCTGAAACTACAATAACGAGATTATTATTCTGTGCTGCTGTTAATGCTGCGCTATGCCTTGTTCCAAAATTCTTAAAAGTTTTTTTGGTTTTTATCATAACACCGTATGCTTTTAAAAATCCTGATGGATCTATTATTACTGCGCCATCTATAAGTGCGAGAGATTCTAATAATTTTGGATTATTAACAACATTAAATGGAGGAATCTCTTGTTTTATTAAAGGTTCATAATCAACATTGCCAACCACGAACAAGGCTCCTTCTCCTCTTTTTGCGATTCTTAAACTTACCTGTATTAATACTTTTTCTAGCTCTTTTAAAGAATTTTTCTTGTTTTTTTCTCTCATTTTAAAAACAACTTTTAAGATAATTATAATTAATTTGTATATTTTTAAATCTTACTATGATTGTGCATTGTTAAACCAGTTGGTGAAAAAATAGCATTTATCGAATATAATTTTTGGTATAAATTGAAAATAATCTAATATCTATAAGATGAAATTATCTATCATAGAAGTTATTTAATAAAGTACTTAGTAATTTTATTTAACAAGTTAACTTCTAAGTTAATATAATCTCGTGACAGCATTTTCGATTTAACATTAATAAAATATTCTATAAAGATGAAAAAATAAAATGAGTTTTAATTATTATTTTCTTTATTATCAATAGATTTATCAAGATATTAATATTTGTCGAAGAAAACAAGATTTATAGATATGGAAAAATTTATCAATAATAAACATGTAAGAAAATCCTATTTAAGATTTAAATAAGTATCTATTTTCTTTACGAATTCAAATGATGAAAAATGTGCTTAAAAGAAACTAATTAAAATTGAACTACAACCTAAACCCTAAGTTTCTGAAAGATAAAAACTATCGCTTTTTAACAATATAGCTTTTGTTTATTTTAAAAACGTTTTAAGATTATGTCTTCTTCTTGTTATCTTCTTTTTAAATCTAGATTTATAAATTAAAAATAAATAATTGCAATTATTCGTATGCTAAGTAAAGGTTTCTGCTATAGGATTAGTGTAGTATGCAGTTTTTTAGGATGAGTGAATAAATTTTGAAAAAGATTGAGAAGAATAAGTAATCAGGCTCTGCTGAAAATCTTTAATTGTCTAAGTCTTAAATTATGAGCAATTGCCAAATTTTATTAACTAGTCTTTCCTCTTTTTTCATGTTGATTCACCTCGAATTAACATGATTCCCCTAGTAGATATATTTTGCTAGTGGGACTTTTTCAACAGAGCCAAGTAATCAAAAAAGTTTAAATAGTTGTAAAATATGGATAGTGTATGGAAAAAGAGAAAGAAATAGGGACTGTTTTCAATTATTTTGATAGGATAGGAGTTATTGCTGTGGAACTTAAAGACCAATTAAAACTTGGGGATAGGATAAGGGTTGTTGGTGGAGACAAAGATTTCATAGAAGTTGTAGATAGTATGCAAATAGAGGGTAAAAATGTGGAAAGTGCTAAAAAAGGTGATAGAGTTGGAATTAGAGTAAGTGAAAAAGCTGGAAAAGGATACAAAGTTTACAAAGTTTAATTTAAAATATAAAATAAAATATTTGCGGGATAATAAAATTCACAGTAAATTTTGTTAATAACAATTTCCTATATGGAAAAAGTAAAAATTTGTGAATTATTTCTTAAACTTTTTTTGAGTAGATACAATATTTATGGTTTGTTCCATTAATACTTTAAATATTGTTTAGTATAAATTCGGCAGAAGAATATGCTTGAATTAGTATTTTGAAAGAAAAAATGAAAAAGAATTACTCAAATAAAGAAAAAAGCTAAAACAAACAGATTCTCTGCTTTTAATATATGTTGTTTTTTAATCTGATTCTTATTAGAGATATTCAATAATCTTTTTTAAAGATTTATTTTTATTTTAGTAATTAGATTTATTAGTAGTTTGATATTAATTTTGATAACATAATTTTTTGATGAAAGATATTATCCGAATAAATTTAGATTTTGCTAAAATATGGTTAGAATAGTGAAACTTTGTTGTTTTAGAATTATAATTTAATTTTTACATCTTTTGGTTTACCATGTTGTTCAAACCTTCCAGAATTTAAACAATCGAAACAAGTGTGAACAGTTCCATTTTTTTCTTTAACAATTCCGGTTCCTTTACATTTCTCACAAATGTATTTTTTTATTTCTTCCATAATTTATAAAAGTTTAATGTATATTTAATATTTATTATAAGTATTTAGGTCTTATTAAAATTACTATTTTGGTTTTTAAATTATAGTTTTTAAGGTTTTGTTAAGCTAAAACTAATAAAGTATGGTTTTAAAAGATAATCTGTATAAGGTTTATAAATTTAAAATAATTGTGTAGATTGTGCCCCTTTAGTCTAGAGGCCAAGGATTCAGCCTTCTCAAGGCTGAGACCCGGGTTCGAATCCCGGAAGGGGCATATTTATGTTTATTTATTAAAGAATTTTTCAGTGTTTTTATCAAAGCTTATTCTCTTTATACATAAAAGCTTTAAAATCAGTGTTGGATCTTTATAATGTAACTTTTTTATTAGCAAATAACAAAAAAGTTCTATGTGGTTAAAAAATGATGAATATTAATTCTATGAATATTTCAGTATTCTATTTAAATGAAATAAAAAATCTTAATCTAGCAAAGATATCCTTAATTGTATATTTAAATAATCATATTGAAACTGAATACTTTTAAATTAATCATTCAAATCCCAAAATATTTTTATTAAGAATATTGTGTTACCTATCTTAATTATCACCTTTTAAGGTAATACAACAACAAAAAAAGATTTAAAAGATGATTTGATTTTATATAAAAAAGGATGAAGCCAAAAAAATGGATTTTGCTATGTGCAGTTATCTTAGTTTTAACATTGATCATATCTAGTTTTGTTATATTTAAGTACTTTTATAATTATAGCAAAACAAAAAATGAAACAGTTAAGGATTTAATTTATCAAATTAAAGAGTATAAGGTTGATATAACAAATATAGGATTTTTGCCGAATTCATTAGAAATTTTTGAAGGAAATTCAGTAATATGGATAAATAAAGATAAGGTAATACACAGGGTTGTTTCAACATCAGAAGAAAAATTTGATTCTAAGAGATTATACAATAACGAGAATTATACATATTCTTTTAACAAAGAAGGAGTATACGAATACAAGTGTATGTACCACCCTTATGAAACAGGAAAAATAATAGTAAAGAAAATTACTTAATTTTAACAAAGAAATTTAAAAAAGATAAATAAAAATCAGAAACATTAAAAAATAAGGCTTCTTTTTAATTTAGATGCCATACGATATTATAATTGGAAGAGATGCTTTTGACAAAAAAAAGTTTGGAAAAAGAGGTTTAATATTTATTGGAAAAAGTTATGTAACTATGGGTAATTATACCTCTCTTTCGAATAGGATATTTATGGATGTTGCAAGAACACATGTAATTTTGATTTCTGGAAAAAGAGGAAGTGGAAAATCTTATAGTATTGGTGTTATAGCAGAAGAAATAACAGACCTCCCAGAAGAAGAGAAAAAGAATGTAGCTTCTTTGATTTTTGATACAATGGGGATTTTTTGGACAATGAAATACAAGAATGAAAAAGAAAGAGAATTACTTGAGGAGTGGGATTTAAAACCAAAAAATCTTTCAGTAGTAATATGGGTTCCGCATGGTTATTTCGAGTATTATTTAAAAAAAGAGATTCCTGCTGATAGAAGATTTGCATTAGCTGCTTCTGAACTTAACATTGAAGACTGGATTTCTATTTTTGATTTAGATATCACTTCTCCTGTTTCTGTTTTTATTCAAAAAATTATATCTGGATTCTCTCGTGAATATAAAAATTTTTATATAGATGATATAATTGATAGGATAAAAGAAGAAAGAGAAGTTGATGAGAACATAAAAAATTCTGCTCTTTCTTTATTTGAAGTAGCGAAATCTTGGAAAATTTTTGCTGAAAGAAACGAGGAAGCTACTAGAATAGATGAACTAATTGTTGCTGGAAAAACAAGCATACTTGACCTATCTGTTTATCCATCCACATCAAAATTTAATGTTAGAGCAATGGTTATAGGATTAATATCTAAAAAATTGTTTGAAGAAAGGATGCTTGCTCGTAAAAAAGAGGAAGTTGATTATGTTCAACATCATTTATCTACATCATACGAAGAAAAAAGAGAAATGCCTTTGGTTTGGTTGTTTATTGATGAAAGTCATGAATTTTTGCCAATGGATGAAAAGACAAGCGCTACAAGTTCACTTTTGCAGTTGTTGAGAGAAGGAAGACAACCTGGTATTTCTTTGGTCTTGGCAACTCAACAGCCTGGAGTCATCCATAGGGATGTTATGACACAGTCAGATATAGTAATCTCTCATAGACTTACGAATAAAGAAGATCTAGCTGCTCTTAATACAATAATGCAAAGTTATGTTTTTGAGAATATATCCAAAACAATGAATAATCTTCCTGATTTAAAGGGAAGTGCCATAATCTTAGATGACAATTCTGAAAGAATATACCCTGTTAGAATTAGGCCTAGATTAACATGGCCAGGTGGAGAGTCTCCAAGGTTAGTAAAATATGAATAAAAAACTAGATTGATATGGAAGAAGGCAATATTTTTGTAATACAAAAACATTATTCAAAAAAACTGCATTATGATTTTAGATTAGAAATAAGTGGTGTTTTAAAATCATGGGCTATTCCTAAAGGTATACCATCCAGGATAGGTGAGAAGAAGCTTGCTATTAGTGTTGAGGATCATGAATTAAGCTATGCTAATTTTGAAGGAATCATACCAGAAGGCAACTATGGTGCTGGAAAAGTAGAGATATACGATAAAGGGGTTTATGAGAATTTAAAAAAGGAAAGTATGAAAAAGTGCTTTGAAAAAGGAGATATCAAGATAATTTTAAAAGGTGAAAAAATTAAGGGAAGCTATTCATTAATAAAAGTTAATTTTAAAGAAAAAAATTCTTGGCTTCTTATTAAAATAAATTTATCTGATAAACAGAATATCTAAACTCTATTATAACATTTGAGAAAAGATATCTATAAATACTTAATCGAATTTTAAGTTATATAAAAAATATCATTATCATGCCACATAGATGCGTTCATTGCGGGAAAATATATCCGGATGCTTCAAAAGAATTGTTAGAAGGATGTTCTTGTGGAAGCAAATTTTTTTATTACCTAAAACAAGAAAAAATCGAAGAAATAAATAAAGAGATACAAGAAACTTTGTTCCATCTTAGTAGAAGTGATAAAATACAAGTAGAAAAAGATATAAGAGAAATTATAGGAATGAAAGAAGAAACAGAGAAACCTGTTGTTTTAGATTTAGAATCTATAAGAGTTGTTAAGCCTGGAAAATTTGAGATAGATGTTGTAAATCTTTTTTCAAAAAAAAGACCCCTCATATACAAACTTGAAGAAGGAAAATATATAATAGATTTAGCAGCATCATTAAAAGTACCTAAGGAAGATATAGATAAAAAGATTAAAGAAACAAAATATGAACTTTGATTGTCTTTAAAATTTTGTTTTTTAGATTCTATGAAATTGAAGTTGATAAACAATGTAAAAATAATTTTATAGTGATAATTTTATAATTCTTATTAAAAAAATTTATAAACATCCAGAGATAGAAATTAAAAAAGATGTCTAATAAAACAAAAGGTTCAAACGCTGAAAGAGAATTGGTTGAAATCTTTGTTTCTAATAATTACAGGGCAGTTAGAGTTGCAGGTAGCGGAGTTATGGAGAATTCGGATTGTGATTTGATTGCTGGAAAAAAAGGCTCGAAGTATTGTATAGAAGTCAAGTCTTCAAAAAAACCTTTCAAATACATATCAAAAAAACAAATAGAAAATTTTATTATTTTTTCTGATATTTTCAGTTTAAAACCAGTGATAGCTATTAGGTTTAACAGATTGGGGTGGTTCTTTTTAAAACCAAAAGATTTAAAAAAATCAGAGAAAAATTTTGTAATAGATTTGGATGTTGTAAGAAAAAAAGGTAAAAGATTTTCACAATTCTTTAATTGATATTATGACTTAGTGTGATTATTAAAGATATTAAAGATTAGCATAATACTTAAAAATATTTTAATTTTTTTTTATTTATGAAAAAAATTTTGTTTCTTTTTATAATACTTTTTGTAAATTTAGTTTTTGCTGAGATTAGGATTAACGAGGTGGAATTGAATCCGCAAGGCCAAGATAGTTATAACGAATGGTTAGAGTTGTATTCGAATGAGAAAGTAAATTTAAGTGGTTGGAGATTGATTAATAGCGATGGTGAAGAAAAAAATTTGAATTATGTTTTTCAAGAGTACTTAGTTATACCTTTTGAAGGTCAATGGTTGGATAACGAAAACGAGTCAATTAAATTAATAAACAACGAAGGTTCTTTGGTTTTTCAAACACCTCTGTTAAAGGATTCTTTGAATAACGAAAAAACTTGGAGTTATTGTAATAGAGATTGGGTATTAGCAAATCCAACCAAGGGTTATTCAAATGATTGTTCTGTTAAAGATAGAGATTCAGATAATGCAAATAATACTAATCAAAAAAAAGATTTAGAGTTAGATATGGATTGGGAAGACGATGAAATAATAAACGGAGATGAGTTTTATATTGAAATAAGAGCCCTTAATCTTGAGGATAAAGAGTACGATGTTAAGGTCTATATATACGATGATGAAAATACCTTATCCCAAACCTATAATGAAAATGAAAAAAAATGGATTAACTCTGATAATTATCTAACTAGTTTTTTTATAGGTCCTGGAAACAAAGTTGAGAGAGTAAAATTGAGAATAAAAAGTAGATATGAAGATTTTTATGGATATGCAAAAATAGGGTTAAGAATAAAAGAAAGAGGTTCTAATGTTTATAAGAAAGAGGTAAAAGATGAAATAGAAATTTTGAAAAAATACTCAAAAAAACCTGCCTATGAACAAAATAAAACGAATGAGGATTATGTTTCTAAAAATTTATTGCAGGAAACTTCAAATAAAAGTTCAAATAAAAGTAGCGAGATAATAAAACTTGGAATGAAATATAATAAAACTGTTTATGTTTCTAAAAGAGATAATGTTAAATGGTATTTTATATACTCTTCTATTTTTTTAATGTTGGTTCTGTTGTTTTTGATTGTAATAAAAGGATTTATATAGTGTAATGAAGATTAATTAAAATGAGCGAAAAAATAAGGGCTATGTTTATTTTTGAGATATTGGGGAAACCTCCAGAATACATAAAAAAAGCTTTGGAAGATTTTGTAGATAATCTTGGAGGTATAAAGGGAATAAAAATAATTAATAAAAAATTTTATGATCCGCAACCAATAAAAGAGATAAATGAAAAAAAAGAATCTAAGGGACTTTTTAGCAACTTTACAGAAATAGAAGCGGAATTAGATGGTCTAGAGTTGTTATTCGAAATAATCCTAAACAAAATGCCTTCTCATGTAGAGATAATAGAACCTTATGATTTTAAGATAAACAACTTTAATTTAACAGGAGTTTTAAATGACTTAATAATCAAACTTCACAAATATGATGAAATTGCAAAAACTCTTATTTTGCAGAATAACACTCTTGTAAACAAAATAAGATTTTTAGAGACAGAAATACAAAAAATTATTAACAAGAAATCTAAAAAAAATAAAAAATGATCATATCTTATCAAGCCTTTTTTTAACCTCTTCTCCCATCATTCTTTTTTCAAATTCCTTATTTTT
>Ga0207433_10004836_pt1 | contig 24457 bp, 24 predicted proteins | sample YelNatPaOPGAMG01_FD_187559 | JGI IMG/M metagenome (GOLD analysis project Ga0207433, IMG submission 187559) | Hot spring thermophilic microbial communities from Obsidian Pool, Yellowstone National Park, USA - OP-RAMG-01 (SPAdes) (version 3) | ecosystem: Environmental > Aquatic > Thermal springs... | reverse complement strand
CGAACGGTATATTACTGCTGCCAACATTAGCAAATGGGCCGGGGTGTACGTCAGAAACCACTATAGCAGGGTTAGTATAGTTAGTAGAGAAGGCAAGAAGATAAGTCTTGATCTGAGCTTCCTCACTCCTTTCTTCTATCAAACGCTCAAGCAGATCCGGTTTCTCAGCAGCCCAAGCCTCTAAAAAGGCTCGAAGCATCTTCAAAGAGTTAAGGGATCTATCGCCTGACGCCCTATCAACCACCACAAGATAGATCCCGACAGAAGCGACGAAAAGAGATCCTAAGATAAATGTTGTTGGGTTACTCAGTATAATATTTTGTGCCATAAAGTAGATTAGTATGAAGAGTGCGAGTGGTTGGAAGATCGCCGCAATTACACCCTTAAGATCACCACCACATACCGCTGAAACAAATATCAGTAAACGGAAAGCTACAGCAAGGAAGAAACCTAAGATGAATAACGTAGAAAGAACTGTAGGTAGTAGAGGAGATAGGGCTAAACCCAATAGGGCTAGCGTAATCCAGCAACCATTTGCTACATAAGATATTGCCATCAGCCGCCTTAAAGTGGCTACAGGGTAGTTGGCTAGCAGCGCTCTCTCTAACAAGAAGGAGAGTAGTAGTAAGAGTAGTGAAGAGGGCAGAAGATATGTAACGGCAGATAAAGTCGTTAAGAAGGCTGGTAGAAGGCTAAGCACCACAACACTCAACACACTTATCGTAGCAGAAGCTCTGGTAGAAGGTAGTCTAAATAATAGACTATACCGCCTCTGCAGGTTGGCTGTAGCTTCCAATAGAGGCCCCTTTTGTCACGTGGGAAGTAAGATTCGTATCAAGATGGATATAACGATCAACGCCGCAGACATGGCGACTACGAGTTCAGGCCTAATCTTAACACCTTTAGTTTCATCTTCAAAGAAGCGAAGCAGCCCAGCACTTGAGGCTGGAAGAGGGGCCTGCTTCTTTTTACTCTGACTCATCTACCTACACCTAACCAGAACAACACCAAAAGAGGAGATTAAAATATCTTTCTGATCACCTTGAGTGGTCAGTGTTGTTGGCTAGTCTAAGGAGAGGTTATTCGTTTCAATTATTTGTGTACTTTATGTGCTATTGTTCGGTTGTTTGGGTCTATTTGAGGGCCTTTCTACGCTTAATTTTTGTAATCATAATATATATAATTTTAACCTTGCGGGTTAAGGCGACATGCCTGAGCGCGTCTTACCAAATTCCTCGTATCTTAATGCGAAATCCACCACAGGTACCCTAACAAGAGTGAAAGATACGAGTAGTATAAGCGGAATGTGTCCAATTTGCATATATGATTGTCCAACACTCTGCCAGATAGGGTTAGCAGCGTTTCGAGGTAGAGAAGCGCTCTACCCACAACCAAAATATTTTGGCTACAGCACTGCAGGAGCGCTAAAGGACTTTGGTCTCGACTGGTCGCACTTTAATATACAGGCGGAACTCTTCGGTGTAAATGGTATAGAGCAGAATCCGGATAAGATGCTTTTCCCTGCAGCATCGACCGAGACGGTTATAGGTGGGATCCGCTTAAAGCTTCCTATTCTCATAGGTGCTTACGGGTCTACAGATGTCGCAAGGTTGAACTGGGATGGGTTGGCTATCGGTGCTGCAATCTCCGGAATCGGCATCATAATTGGCGAAAATGTTTGTGGGGTAGATCCAGATGCACAGATAACAAACGGGAAATTAACCTACTCTAAGGAACTCAAAAGAAGAGTCGAAACTTACAGATCATTCTACGATGGAGAGTATGGTGATGTGATAATCCAGACAAATGTCGAAGATCAAAGATTAGGCGTAGACGTTTACGCATTATCAAAGCTTGAAGTAAGCTCGATAGAGCGCAAGTGGGGGCAGGGTGCGAAGGCTATAGGAGGGGAGATAAGGGTTAGAGATTTAGACCACGCTATTGAATTAAAGAAGAGAGGTTACATAGTTATACCAGATCCAGAAGATCGCGCGGTTCAAGAAGCGTTCAAGCAGAAGCTCTTTGACTCCTTCGAGAGGCACAGCCGAGTTGGAGTTATAGATGCAACTGCTGTTATAGAGGATGTAGAGTGGCTTAGAAGTCAGGGTGCAAAGAGGGTGGGGCTTAAGACTGGAGCGTACAGGCCAGCAGCCGTCGCTTACACACTCAAGATTGCCTCTCAAGCCAGATTTGATTATGTAACTTTCGATGGGGCGGGTGGAGGAACGGGCATGAGCCCTGTGTCGATGATGGACGAGATGGGTATACCTACAGTGTATCTGGAAGCGATTATCTTACGCTGCGCTCAGATTCTAAAGAAGAAAGGCTCCTTTTTACCAGACATAGTTATGGCGGGTGGTTTCATAGAGGAGAGTCAGATCTATAAGGCGATAGCACTAAGCAACTTTGGAGACGGCCCGTTAGTTAAAGGGGTGGTCATGGGAAGAGCGCCGATCACAGCGGTAATGAAGGCGAGATACTATGTAGAGTTGGCGAGAACAGGTAGGCTGCCTAGGAGCTTCGCAGATGAATACGGCTCAACTCCTGAAAGGTTCTTCCGCTGCTCAGCTGAATTAAGAGAAAAGTATCGTGAAACGTTCGACAAAATACCTTGGGAAGCAGTAGGACTCTACAGCTATCTTCACGATAGAATCAGAACCGGATTACAGCAGCTGATGGCTGGCTCCAGAAGATTCCGCCTATCTCTACTCGACAGAAGCAACTTAATTGCTTTAACCGAAAGAGCTTCAAAAGCAACAGGGATCCCACTGCCACACGAAAGCGACCTAGATCTAATAGATCAGATACTCACAGACTCTGTGTAGGAAGCTGGATCTAAACACAGCTCGCCAAACAAACACCATTAAACCCGTTTAAGCGCTTCGCTAACGTCGAGGTCTCTATCATAACGTGTACTAATATCTAGTTTAAACATAATGTGTAAAAACATCATATTTCTATTTATTTTATTGAATCTTGGCTAGAGGTTTATAGGAAATCAAATCTTTGCCAGAAGCAATAGCCCTCTACCCACCAAAGTATCGTGCTGTGAGATTTTGTGGACAATGTTTAAAATAGATGCTTGGTTAAGGCTGTCTTCGATAGACTTGGGTAGCAGCACAGCCTTCCACTATTATAGTGAGGTTCTAAGGTTACTTGAGGAGCATCACCGATGGTTCTCCGAATGCATACCTCTTATCGCTAGCGAAAACGTCCCTTCTCCGGCCGTTCGTGAAGCTATAGTAAGTGACTTCGGCAATAGATATGCTGAAGGCTGGCCTGGTGAGAGAGTCTATGCGGGCTGTATCTACATAGATCAGGTTGAAAACGTCTGTATTGAGCTCGCAAAGATACTCTTTAAGGCTGAGTTCGCCGATGTTCGCCCAGTTTCTGGTGTGTGCGCCAACCTATCTGTGTATTCAGCGTTTACAGAGCCTAATGATATAATGCTCAGCTTGGCGATACCTAACGGTGGCCACATATCTACGGGGAGAAAGGAACTCTTCGGCACTGCTGGTTTAGTCCACGGATTAAGAGTCGAATATTTACCTTTTGATAAGAATGAGATGAATATTGATGTAGATGAAGCGAAAAAAGAAATTGAAGATATGGTTAAGCGGGGCGAAAAACCTAAACTCGCTATGTTAGGTGGAAGCCTCCTCCTCTTCCCACAGCCAGTAAAGGAGCTGTCAGACATACTACACCAACATGATGTGTTAGTATGCTATGACGCAGCACACGTGGCTGGGCTGATAGCTGGTGGACAATTTCAAGACCCATTAAGAGAGGGCGCAGATGTTATGACACTCAGCACGCACAAGACACTCTTCGGACCTCAAGGCGGAGCTATCGTTTCATTCCTAAAGTTTGCTAAACAGATAAAGAAAGCGGTCTTTCCAGGGACCACAAGCAATCATCATCTTCATCACATGGCTGGTAAGGCGATAGCGTTTGCAGAGATGTTGGAGTTCGGCTCAGCCTATGCATCCCAAGTCGTTAAGAATGCGAAAGCATTAGCGCAAGCACTCTACAACAGAGGAATTCAAGTCCTCGGTGCTGAAAAAGGATTTACTAGATCTCACCAGGTAGTTTTGGATGTTACGAAGTATGGTGACGGCGGTACTTTAGAGAAGGCGCTCGAAGAATGCAATATTATAGTCAATAGGCAGCTTATTCCGGGTGACGTTAAAGCTGGTCGAAACTATATGCAACCAGGTGGGCTCAGATTAGGGGTAGCTGAAGTTACGAGATTGGGTATGAAAGAGGGTGAAATGGAGGAGATCGCCGAATTCATAAAGATGGTGATAGTAGATAAAGCGGAGCCAAAAATTGTACGTGAGAAGGTTAGAGCGTTTAGGATGAGCTATCAAAAGGTTCACTACGCTTTTGAAAGCGAGAGAGAAGCCTACTCTTACATCAGGATAAGATAGAACAACGCTACTCAGAAGATAGGTAAGAAAGTAAATCTGCTTGCAAGCTGCTTTGCTTAGTTCCAAAGAGCTCCTCTAATTCTCTCATCAATACATCAAATCGCTTCTTTAGATACTCTTCGACATCAAATCTATTCAGCAGCCTAGCAGCTAGACCAACATACTTCTCAATAGAGCTCTGGCTTACCGTAGCCAGAAGCACATCTCCACAGACCGGGCAGATGCCCCGTAAAGGTATGCGCCTAAAACTTTCGCCACATCTTCTGCATCTGAACTTCTGGGTCGTGTACGCGCTTAAGTTCCCCTGTATATCACGTAGTAGATGAGTTTTAAGCACCGAAGAGACAACGATCGCTGGGTCTACAGCTCTTATTAACGAAGCCAATTCAACTTGTTTCTCCACTTTTTCAGCCACGGTTTTTAGTGTGGAGTAGGCACTTCTGGATCTACCTATTGCTAGATAGTTTGTATGGTGTGTAAAGTGGAAGCCCTCATATTGCTCTTTCTTATTTAACCTTTTCTTCACAACGTCGATCAGATCCAAAACATTCTGCGGCATCTCTCTTCTCAGAGTAGCTTCATAGAAGGCGAGAGGGTATTCTGCTGCACAGTCAAAGTTGTGGGCTTGCCGCTGAAGCTCCTTTGGAAGGATTATGGGTTGTAAAAGAAGAGGTGCGTCCATTAAGCCGCCTATCTGCTCAGGTAGAAACTCTCTAGAGAAGTTTAGGAATAAATCAAGCAGCAACATAATACTGTCACCATCTCCATCACAATCACGCCTTTTTGCTGAATGCCAATATGGGTGTGCGTAGCATACTTGTGTGTCGGTGAAGCCGATTACCCGCCCTAAAACGCCGACCGAAGTGTGTGGGGCAAGCCCTACAATCAAGCAGCCAATAAGATCATCTTTGTCTTTAAAGTTGTAAACAGCTTCTAACCCGTAGAACTTTGTAAGTAGTTCGTCAATAAATCTCGCTACATTTAGAAGATGCGCAGCAGCTTCCATCGGCAGAATTACGTCTTGCACGAAAAGCTCAACGATCTGCTCACCCTCTACAAGAGGGCGACCATATATATCGACCTCGTATCCAAGAGCTTTCAGACGCTCTATGGGCACACCAATCTGATTTGGCTTGAAATGCGTTAGAGCTACATTGGTAGCATCAAACCTAATCGTTCCATCCTTATATACATAGAGATTATGCTTCTGCCTAAGGATGCCCTTCTCTATCGCTTCTGGTATCTTTGTGAAGTTCATAAGCGATTTAACACCTTTTAAAGGTGAAGCCGCTTTAACACCAAGCTGCTCTTCAGCCCGCTTCAACACCTCCTTAATAGGGTAAACCGTCGTCTTGTAAGGTACACCACTTAGCCTACAGATGGGGCAAACTTCGCCTTTAAACGATCGACCGCAGTTGGGACAACTCTTAATCAAGTTAACAGCAGAGCCGCAGTTAGGGCAACTTGCTGAAGTTGAGGGAGCGCCGCAGGTTTCGCAGACAGCGTTAATTAGATCCACAAATAGATTTCCTTTCCTAGCAGCCTCCACAAGATCTCTCTTAGAACCTCCTTGCTCACCAACGGGAAAGAGCACGTGAACAGGTGGCTTCATCTTCCTTATAACAGCCTTCTCCGGCCTACCTACTCTAACCCCAACAAAGGCCGAAGACTTACGTCTGATCTCCACACCAGCACACTTAGAGAGGAAAGAAAGCGTATCCTCCCAACCAGTTATCTCTAATTTTTCTCCCAGCCTTAGAGTTCGCTTAAGGGCTTTAGCATCCTCACCCTCAACTAACCAACCTTTCTCACCCCGCTTATGTGGTACACCAAGCACCTCTAAGATCTGCTTCACGTCTCTATCATCAAAATCTACGAGACAAGCGTCGTCAACGACTTTCAGCGCGTTACGCAGCCTAAAAACATCCTTAAGCTGCAAAAGATCCCAAAAATATGTGTATCTTGGGTGGAGAGGAACATTAAGAGCCTCGCTTAAAGTAAAAGCGGTCTGGCAAGAGATCCTAGTTTCAATTGGGCGCTCTATCAAATCGTGGAGTATTTGTTCATCTAATCCGATCGCTTTGCTGCATTCAACAGCATTCCGATAAACACTGTCAATACGCTTCTTCAGATCCTGCGCCCACCACTCCTCAACATATCCTGAGGGGACAAGGCGTACATTATTTTCTAAGAAGTCACCGAAGCTGATCAAGATATCACCCAAATATAGGATTGATTGTAGATTTTCCCTAATCCGATACGCTAACTCTACGCTCTCAACTCTGACGACAGAGCCATCAACTAACTTCACTATAGGAGGCTCTATATGATCTACAAAGGATATCGTAGCAGCTTTACCAGGCACATCCAACTTTACCTGCGTACCCACAACTACAGCGTGATCTAATAGTACTGGTACTGAGGGATGTATGCCAACGACAGAAAGCCCGGTGTTATAAGATCTGCCATACCTAAGTCTAAAACCACCAGTTCGATTAGGGAAGGAAAGAACAGGTCTTCCAGCTATCACTTCATGGAAGTGTGAAGCTTCAACTCTCGACTCTTCAACATCGCGCTGTACACCACCTTTTAACTTGCTCAGCCATTCCCAGCCAGGTATGGATAATGCTTCGACAAGCTTGATCAGCTTCCTCCCACGCCCTATTATGCCGTCGTTAAGCACTCTAAGCGCGCCACCTCTAACTCTATCCGTTTCTATTCGCTTCATCCCGCGATGCACAACGACCTCAACCGGATCGGTTTCAACTCCGTTAATTTCAACTGGTAAGTTAGTTATTGCTAAACGGATGTCTTCATCGCTAACCTTAAACTGAAAGTTGCCTACTTCACGCTCATAGATTCTTAACTCCTCTATAAATCGCCCAACTTCATCCTCCCCCCAAGCATTACATCTATAGCGATCCAAACCAAGCTTTGTTCTCAAACGATCTGCCAAAACAACGGTGAACGCAGCCTCAGTTCCTCCGGCTGAGCGTATAGGTCCGGCAAAGTAGATCGCAGCATAACTCGATCCATCCTCATTCTTCTTTATCTTCACAGAAGAAATGCCCTGCAGAGGCGCTACCGTCACACCTTCGGTAACAACCGCTAAACCGACCCGGACTCCCCAATCCAAAGCTTCCTCCTTCTCAAAAAAACCAAACTTTCCCAACGCAACTTCTTCAGCCAATATAAGAGCCGCCCTATCACTACTCGCTTCAGACTCAAGAAGAGCTCTAAGCCTCTCACCTACTTTAAGACCCAAAAGCAGCTCAACACGATCCGCCAAATCATAAGCAAGAATAGACTCTACAGAAGTGGATGGATCAAGACCTCTCGCTCTAGCTCTAGCGGCTACCTCTCTCATTTTATCTAAAGATGTAAGAAGCTGGGCAAAGTATTCTTTCTGCCTGTCAGACAAAGCGCCTTTAAGTAAGCTGTCTAGTTGTGACATCATGTGATATCACATTGCCTTGCACGTTCAGCGGCTTTTACGATATCCCTCAAGATGACCCTTCCTTCCTTAGACTCGATAAGAGTGCCCACTACCAGAATTTCAGCCCCGTTCTTTACCAATTCAGCCGCAACGTCTGGTGTTGTTATGCCGCCGCCTACGATCAGAGTACCCTCATAGACTTTTCTAACGGCTTTCACCGTTTGTGATGTCACATGTGATGTCACACCAGATCCGGCTTCTAAGTAGAGGAAACGCATACCCAAATACTGCGCAGCTAATGCGTACATCGCTGCTATTTGCGGTTTGGATTGAGGTATTCCTCTAGCTCTCCCGATGAAACCTGCGGCGCCGCCTTCTCCCACTATGAGATATCCCATCGGTATGGCTTCTAAATTGTATTTTTTGACTAAAAGTGCGCCTAAAGCTTGCGCTTCTGTTATAAAATAGGGGTTCTCAGAATTTAATAGAGAGCTAAATAAGATAGCGTCAGCGCTGGGAACCACACCTGTGACGTTACTTGGGAAGAGGATAATGGGTTTTGCCGTCGTCTTCTTAAGAGCCTTCACAATGTTGTCGAGCTCTAATTGATCCATAGCTGTAGATCCGCCTACCAAGATCGCAGTGACACCGGCTTCATCGATTTCCTTAGCGATTTCAGCAGCTTCGCTTTCAGCTAAACCCTCAGAATCAATAAGCCCGAAGCAGACGGCCCCATGTCTTTTAATTTCCTCTTTTATATACTCCTCCACTTTATACCTTCTGCTCACTTTTGATCTTCCCTGCCATGAATTGATCCACAAACTCATTGTAAATGTCTATCACTTCTTTTCTGCCGGTAAATTCGTAGTCCAAGGTGAGCTTACAGTTCCCGCAAGAGATCTTAGCCTTGCTCGCCTCAACCACATGAACTTTTACAGCCGTTACTCCGCAGTTTGGGCACCCGAAGACTTTAGGTAGGGTTCTCTTAACTACACGGATTACTTTCCTTCTACGCCTTCCCAAGCCAACCAAAGTATTATCTCCTATCTTTAAAAAGATCACCTTTCCTTTAAAGGAAATGCATTCCTACCGTATTTATGCTCTCTGCAAAATATCTTCAAAAGGACTTTGCTATTTAGTAACATCCCTAAGGATAACGCTAATTATACAGTTCTGTATATATTTAATCGATGCTGAAAACACTCTTAGAGAAGGATACCGTGTTACAACAACTTCTAGAAGAAACAATTCTCTCAAAGGCGCAAACAGATACACTGCTTTGTGAACTAGATGGATTAATGAAATCTGAAAAATTAAAAGAGAGAGCTCTCAAAAGAGATAGAAAAAATATAACACTCGGCTCATACTTAAGAACAAAAAAGCAAGCTTGTCGGCGAGTAGAGAGAATGTTGAAAACAATCTTCTTACTGATGTACTTAGGTATAATCCCTCAAGACGCTCTCTCTTCCCTGCATAGAGCTGCTGAGTTACTGAACCAAATTAAGAGTGCAGAAATCACCGAGGCAGAAAAAAGAAACATAATAGAATTGATAGAGAAGACGATAAAGAGGCTTATTGTGATATCACAGTAAAGGTCATATATCACCATCACATGTCATCAAAATGATGCTAGAAGTTACGTTAGCCGTTGCTGCGATAGTGATCGCAACATTAGCGTTGCTGACACCTAAACTAAAGAGTAAAAAGAAGGTAGACGCTGACGATCTTATTCTAGCAATAACTGAGGATTACTCGCGGAGAATAAACAAGTTAGAGGGAAGAATCGTAGACCTCCAAGTGCGCTTAGATGTCTTGGAAAGTCAAGTGGAGAAGGAGCAAAGGCAGCGTTCTAGAGCGCCCGCAATTCAAAAGGGTTTGGGAAGCGTTGTGATGTCACAAGAAAGCAAAGGTGATGTCACAAAGACGGGGGAAGCCTTAGGAGACTTTGAGTTAAGCATACTTAGATGTATAGGGGAGGGTGCTAAAACACCATCTGAGGTAAGGTCGGTTGTTGGTCGAAGCAGGGAGCATGTTGCTAGAGCGCTCAAAGAGCTTTATGAGAGAGGGTTTCTTGATAGGAGTGGAGGCAGACCGTTCATTTATTCACTCTCGGATAAGGGTAGAGCTGCTCTTAAGAGTGTGGATCTTAGTGTTTAAGGAAACTTTGCGGTAAAGGTAGCCTGCCCCGACCCTCACTCGCTTTAATATCCTTCTATCTACTAGTCTGTTTAAGTAGGTTGAGAGGGTCGTGATCTTAATGTGTTGTTGATAAACATCTTCATATGCCGCTTGGAGGTCAGATGTCGTAAAAGTGGAAGCCGGGAACTGCTCGTCTATAAGTCTTGCTACCCTTGAGAAGATCGTGTTATCCTCTAACTGGCTCTGAACTCTCTCCCCGCCTAGAAACTCATAGACCTCTATTATCTTATTCATCTTTTCTTTAGTAAGGACACCTTCTACTGATAGTGTATACTTACTGCCCTCATCATCCGTGAACTCTATTTTCATCCGTTTGGGCATTCGCTCAGTAAGAACGGAGTCGGCAAGACTTAAGTTGTGTGGGTGTGAATTTGTGAACTATATGGTAAAGATTGTTTGCAAATAACAATTGAGAAGTGAAGGGAAATGGTAGGCAAGATTCACTTGTTGACATCACCTTTGTCATCGCTAAAGTTTTTCCTTAATTTCTTTCCAGTGGAAAAAGAGGGGTCTTGTTGTACGCTCTTTAACAGCGGAAAAAAGGTAAGATTATGTTCCAGTGGAAATAAAGGGGTTAGAAATTTCCAAAAGAGCCATCTTTTTCACAGCGGTTGACAATGGAGGGGGACCCCTATGTTTCTAGTGAAGAGCATCATTTTTTCTCCTTTTATTTGCTGAACATCATTTTAGCTGCTTGTCTCTTTTTTTAGTCTAAATGCAATTATAGTTCCCGGTGCTTAACCAAGTACGGGCTAGTGAATATAATACATAATCAATATGAGTTAGTTGGCTAGTTTGCTATGGAAGTGGTGGGGTGTGCGTGTTGGCTGACTTAGATTCTTTGGATCAAAGGAGGCTGCTTGATTCAATATTTACGAGGGCGGCGAAAGGTTCGAGGATCATTAAAGATCCAGAGCCCTTGAGACCTGACTATATTCCGCCGAAACTCCTTTTCAGAGATGAGCAAATAGCTGCTGTAGCGCAGATCGTCGCGCCTATCCTGCGTAGGCAACGTTGTTCTAACATTCTCCTTTATGGAAAGACCGGAACAGGTAAGACCGCCACCGCCCGCCTGGTTCTCAAGGAATTGGCTGCGAAAGCAAAAGATCTTAACCTAACGATCTGTCTTTGTTACTCTAATTGTAGGTTAGCTGGCACCGAGTATAGGGTTATTTTGGATCTTGCTGATGCCGTTGGCGTTAATTTACCCTTTACAGGCTTATCTCTTGGTGAGGCGTACAGTAGGGTCGCTTCTCAGATCTCAGACAAGAATCTAAATCTGCTTGTCGTGCTCGATGAGATAGATTTTTTGGCGAAGAATTCATCTGGTAATCTTCTTTACGAATTAACACGTTCACATGACATTCTAAGCCCGGGTAGTGTTTCGTTGATTGGAATATCAAACGATCTTAGGTTTAAGGAACTCCTTGATCCCCGCGTTTTGAGCAGTTTAGGTGAGGAGGAGATGGTTTTTCCACCCTACTCCGTCGAAGAGCTACGACTAATTTTAGAGGATCGCGTCAAGCTTGCCTTTAACGAGGCGTGTATAACTGATGCTGCAATAAATCTCTGCGCTGCCTTAGCGGGTTCAGAGCATGGAGATGCTAGGAGAGCAGTTGATTTGCTGAGGGTGTCTGCTGAAGTAGCTGAGCGGGAGGGTTCTACGAGGGTTGAAGAACGGCATATTAGAATTGCGCTACAGAAGATGGAGCAGGATAGGTTGATTGAAGCGCTTAAAGTCCTTCCTCTTCAAGCGAAGCTGGTTCTCTTGGCTGTTGTGCGGTGTGAGACCGCGCCGACGACAGGTTCAATCTATAAGACGTATTCTACCTTAGGTGAGAGGGTGGGTGTGGAGATTCTTACGCCTAGGAGGGTAAGTGGGATACTTTCTGAATTAGATATGCAGGGGTTGGTATCTGCTGACGTTTTAAGTAAGGGGCGTTACGGTAGATCTAAACAGGTTACTCTTTTGGTGCCTAAATCACTTATTCTGGATGTGTTCGCTCAAGATCCTGTTGTATCCTCTCTTGTTTAGAAAAATCTATTGTTATGACCTGCAGCGTGGAGAGATCAACTATAGGTAAGATCGCTGGCGTTGGGGTTATACCCATGTCAAGTTGATAACTTGTCTGCATCTGCCATGTCCCTGTGTTTAGGAGAAGGCAGCCTCTGTAACGTTCAGAATCGAGTATATGCACATGTCCAGAATGGAAAATATCCGGAATTTCTTCAATAACGAGAAGATCTTCTTCAGCTGGTAAGATTGGTGTTCTTCTTCCGTAGACTGGTGCTAGGTGCCTAGCCTTTAGAAGGCTTCTCATAGCTATAGCGGGTCTTTCAACACTTAAGCCTGGGGTTGTTGCTACGATATCTTCCAAGCTCCTACCATGGTACATCAATATTTTAACGCCTTCTACTTCTAGCCATGCGGGGTTGCTGACTAGATGGACGTTTGGAAGCTTGGTTAGAGGTTCAGCAAAGCTCCCAGAGATCGGTGGCTGTGGTTGAGCTTGCCTGACAGGTTCGTGGTTACCTGGGCAGATGAAGATCTGTATATAGCTAGGGATCAGCTTTAGAAGGTCAGTCAGTTCGGCTATCTGCTTAGTAACATCGGCTGTTTCCAGCTCTTTATCTTGATTGGGGTAAACACCTACCCCATCTATGGTGTCGCCGCAGATCAGAAGGTAGCGTAAGCGGGCTGCCACCTCGTCTTCCCGTCGACTCAGCCATTTGATAAATGCTTGAAAGGCATCTTTTAAGAAGAATTTGCTGCCTACATGTAGATCCGACGTCAAAGCAGCGTAGACCTTCCTTTTGGCGGTGTTAGGTATGTGCTCGGGCACATCAGGCAAGCTTATAGATTCGACGATGAACGCTCTTTTACCTGAAGATATTGTAGCAACTACCAGTGAGTCCAAAGGTATTTCTTGAATGTTCTTTACGATTTGGGAGTCAAAGGCTGTAGCTTCTACTCTACCAGTTTCATCTTCCAAAACTATGGTTGCAGAGCCCCTTCTAACATTTTTTGAATAGACTAAGCCAGCCACCTTGGTAGATCTCTCACCACCTACCTCAGATATTGTGAGAAGATTGCCGCTATCGACTCTCTTCCTTATCAGATTCAGGAGTTTCCTATATCGGCTTGAGAATAGACGCTGGTATCCTACCGTTCCCGGAACTGTTTTTAGTTTAGTGATATTTAGTAGAATCTTAAAGTTAAGTGGCCCCTCAATTTCATGTACTATCTCTTTTACAACTTCTTTGTCCTCTCTCTTCAAGAAGCGTTCAATATCCTCTACTCTAATCGTTTTATCATCGCCCTTCTGTTTGATCACTTCATAAATCAACTCGGACAAATCAATGCTTTTTGAGATACGCTGCATAAGATCGAATGCTTTTGGCTCAATTTGATACCCTTTCGCAACTGTGTCCCGTATTATTTGGGCTAAACTGTCAGACATCTTCACGTCAACTACAGGTTAGGTATAGTGAAATAGGAGGTTAGATAAAGCGTCTTCTATTACCCGAACTCTTAAGTGTTAAGAAGCTTAACAGCTATAGTATGAGCACCCCTCTGAAGACTTTGAAATCAGACTTAATCTATAGCGGACGCGTTATATCACTCGTCAAAGATACTGTGCTCTTACCCTCAGGGCGCACAGCAGTAAGAGAGAAGGTCACGCATCGCGGTAGTGTAGGTATTCTACCTGTGCTTGAAGATGGAAGATTAGTCTTAATTAAGCAGTTTAGGTATGTTATAGGCTCCGACCTCCTCGAGATACCTGCAGGGACTGTTGAGGAGGGTGAATCGCCGGAGAAGTGTGCTGCACGTGAGCTGCTTGAAGAGACGGGTTATCACGTTGGTAAACTTACTCCCCTTACAGCATTTTATCTCGCACCTGGCTATAGTAATGAATTTATGTGGCTTTTCATGGCTACTGAGCTCGAAGCGGGTGATATGAAACCTATGCCCGATGAGTCAATAGAGGTTAAGAGGATCGATCTTGATGAAGCTCTCCAACTTATCAGAAGCGGCGAAATAAGAGACGTTAAGACTATATGTGCCATCTTACTCTATGCCCTTTTGAAAAGAGAATGTAAGGCAGTTTAAGGTGGCTCTCTTGGTGTGTGAGCGCATACCACCGTGGATACGAGTTAAGATACCAGCGGCGGGAACGCTAAAGAGAGTCGAATCTACTTTAAGAAGCCTGTCTTTAAACACTGTTTGCGAGAGCGCCCTATGCCCTAATAGGGCCAGCTGCTTTAGTAGAGGCACAGCCACATTTATGATCCTTGGCTCTGTTTGTACGCGTAATTGCCCATTCTGTGCTGTGTCTAAAGGCAGACCTGAGCCTGTCGATAAATCTGAGCCTGACCGGGTTGCCGAAGCGGTTAAGCGGCTTGGGTTAAAGCATGTTGTAGTTACATCAGTCGATCGAGACGACCTTCCGGACAAAGGTGCAGGTCAGTTTGCCGCTACGGTGGAAGCGATTAGAAGAGTTAAACCAGACGCAACAATAGAGCTTCTTGTTCCAGACTTCTGCGGATCAAAGGAGGCAATAGACCTTGTGCTCGAGGCTAAGCCGACGATCTTAAATCATAATTTGGAAACGGTGCGTCGCCTACACCCTATCATAAAGCCTAAATCAGATTATGAACGCTCTTTATGGCTGCTCAAATATGCGAAGGATAAAGCGCCCGATGTGCTGACCAAGTCTGGGCTTATGGTTGGGCTAGGAGAAACAGATGAAGAAGTTTTAGAGGCTATAAGAGATATTAGGAATACTGGCTGCGACATAATAACTATAGGGCAGTATCTTAAACCACCTAACAGCAGGCTTGAAGTTAAGAGGTACGTAAAACCAGAGACCTTCGAAAGGTTTAGGGAAGCGGCTGAGCAGATGGGCTTCGCATTCGTAGCATCGGCGCCCTTAGTACGCAGCTCATTTAACGCGGCTGAAATCCTACAGCATTTGAAGGTGTGAGGCTTGCTCATTTCTATCAACAGTAAGAAGCCTAAGATCGGGCGACGTGTGTTTGTATCAGAGAGCGCTTATGTTGTTGGTGATGTAGAAGTAGGAGATGATTCGAGCATCTGGTTCAATGCGGTGGTTAGGGCTGAGGCTGAATCCATTAAAATCGGTATCGAGACGAGCATACAAGACTGCTGCGTGCTACATACAGATGCTGGGTACAGAGTCACAGTAGGCGATAGAGTGACCGTAGGCCACGGCGCGATACTTCACGGGTGCCAGATTGCGTCTAACTGCATAATTGGAATCGGCGCCCGCATTCTTAATGGCGCCAAGGTTGGCGAGTGGTGTATTATTGGTTCTGGTGCTGTAGTAACTGAGGGTTCTGATATCCCCGCCTTCTCTTTAGCACTTGGTGTACCAGCTCGAGTGACCCGGTCTATTACTGAAGACGATAAAGAGAGGATAACCAAGAGCGCAGCAGCGTACGTTAAATTGAAGAACATATATCTAAATTTAAAATAGTTAGGTTATGACTGGAAGCGTATAGGTGTGCCTTACACCCTTTATGCCTCTTATCCCCTTTGAAACCTTATACTTAAGATCAGATTGCGACGCGTCCTTTACCACAGCAATAATATCATAACTTCCCATCACAAAATACGCTTCAGAAACCCCATCGAGTTTCCTCACTTCATCTAAAACCTTCTTGTCCAAGCCGGGTTCAACTTCGATCAACACGTATGCTGATATCATCCACATTAGGCGGCTAAAGAGGAGGTAGTAAAAGTTTTCTGAAGCACACTTCATCAAATCGCTGCTGACAAGGTAGAACCATAACTGACTCAGCATAAAGCAAAACTAATGACCGCATATCTTTATAGGAGGACTCTTTATCATCTATTGAAGGGGTCAAGGTGGGTAGGAGAGGATTACTTTCGTGTAAGACTGGAAGCGTGCTTAAGATCGATGATGACCACTTGATAGTCTTCGACGATTTCCGCAATGTTAAACTTAATGTTAAAGCGAACCTAATATTTGCCGACCCGCCGTTTGGTATAGATTTTAAGGGTAACCTCGAAACCTATAACAGAACTCCTGACACCCTCTCCTACATCGAAGTACCAAAAGAGGATTATCCAGGATTCATAAAGGATTTGGCTAAGTGGTGTTATGAAAACCTTAAGGATAACGGGAGTATGTGGCTTGTCTCTGGCTGGAATAATCTCAGATGGGTTTTGGATGCTGTTGAAGACGCCGGCTTCAAGCAGCTTAACCACGTGATCTGGAAGTATCAGTTCGGGGTCTTCACCAGAAAAAGATTCGTCACATCACACTACCACCTTCTCCTACTAGTCAAAGACGAAGACGACTACACCTTCAACAAGCCAGAACACTACGCAGAGGACGTCTGGATCATTAAAAGACCATACCACCACGGAGAGGAAACAGCAGGAAACGAACTGCCGGACGAGCTGGTTGAAAGATGCATAAAAGTCTCATCCAACCCAGGAGACTTAGTTGTAGACCCAGTTTTAGGCTCAGGAACAACAATGAAAGCTTGCTTAAAGCTGGATAGAAGATGCATAGGCATAGAAATAAACCCACAGCTTAAGAAAAGGGTAGGAGAGAAATTGAAGCTGAATCACATACCATTAACTAACCTGACGAAATGAATAAGGCGTAAAACTAACAAAGAGAGGCATAAGATAAGTGGAAGAGTTGAGGATTTCAAAAGTGCGGCTAAGAATTGGTGAACAGTTATAAGCTACGACATTAACTTAGATGAACCCAAGACTTGGTTGGCAAGATAGTTGCAAGAGTAGCTCTGCCAAGCTTTAAGTAGGCTTCTGCTCACACCTATTTTAGCAGCCAATCTTCCCATAGATCTAATAAACACGTCCTCCTTCACTCTGTAGCCACCTTTTCTTCTAAGCGGATCGTTAAGATACACGTATCCGCTATCAAAACCGGTAACTACAACCCAATGTGGTATGTTATAGCGGTGCATCTCATACAGATTCACCAAGACAATGGGTAAAGTACCTTCAGCGAGCGCCTCTCTCACATCATCTACTTTAGGACTTCTAAAGACGATCTTCATTCCAGCGCTCCTCACCTTCTCGTATGATAGTTGCATCACATACTTAGCAATTCTTCCCCTCTCTTCGCCCCATTTCTGCACTATTCGCCTTATCGGAATCGTTTCTTTTCTCTCAGTTAAGATCTTCACTTTCAGCCCCCTCTTTATAAGAGGTAGTGAGAGGCTGAAGACATCTGCACCCAAAGCACCGATCATATTGCACTCACGCCAGATATCAAACTCGCTTCTTTTACTAAACTCGATGTCTTTGTTAAAGAACTTTAAGACCATCATAACGCAAGCTGGACCACAGGTGTATTCTGTAGTCTGCCTATAGTGAGGCACGTCAAACCTCAACCTTACTCCCCTAAAATCTGTAGAATGATGTTCCTTGAGCGTGCCCTTATATCTAATTCGACCAAGACTATCTGTTGCCAAGTGCCCAAGCATAGCCGCCTCTCCTTGAAAGGGACGACCAGACTAGGTCCAAGTATCGACGCTCTAACATGTGAATGCCCATTACCATCGTGCCACATCTCCTCATGCTTATACTCAACATTCTTAGGCGCGACCCTCTCTAAAGCAGCTGGTAGATCTTGCAGCAACCCAGGCTCATACTCTATAGTTGTTATCGCAGCTGTTGAGCCTCCTACAAACACTGTAACCACTCCGTCTTTTAACCCGCTGCTCCCTACGGCTTCTTGCACCCTATCAGTCAAATTTACTATGTCACATTCGCCTCTTGTTTGCACACGAATCTCCTTCGTAACCACAGCCATACTCTATCAGCATCTAAAGCGCTTAAGGTGGCTAAAAATTGTGTGGTTTAGGGTGAAGTGGAAGCCCACTCTTTCAGCAGTTTTATCAGCAGCCTAACACCTACACCAGTAGCGCCTTTTGGTGTATATGTCTTCACCTTTGTCCCATCCTCGGCAGTATAGGCTGTGCCAGCTATATCTAAATGCACCCAAGGTGTTGTGCCTATGAAGTTGCTTAGAAACGCGGCTGCCGTTATCGCACCAGCCGCTCTCCCCCCTGAGTTCTTTATATCTGCTACGTCGCTTCTGATCTGCTCAGAATACTCTTTCCATAGGGGTAGCTGCCAAACCCTTTCACCACTCGCTTCAGCAGCCCTCTTAACCCTCTCGATAAGCGCCTGGTCGTTGCCGAAGAGCCCAGAAGCCTGAGAACCTAAAGCGACAACGCAAGCGCCAGTTAGGGTGGCTAGGTCGATTATTGCTTGAGGCTTCTCCTTATCCACAGCATAAGCGAGCACATCGGCCAAGATGAGGCGTCCCTCGGCATCCGTACTTATAACCTCAGAGGTCTTACCACCATAGTGCTTTATGACGTCACCAGGCTTATAGGCTGAGCCGCTTGGGAGGTTTTCCACAAGCGGAGCGATAGCTACAATATTCAGTGGTATGTGTAAGCTGGCAGCAGCATATACAGTTGCTAGCACCGCTGCGGCTCCCGCCTTATCATACTTCATATCCTCCATCTTTTCAGAAGGTTTAATTGATATGCCGCCGCTGTCAAACGTCACACCTTTACCCACAAGGACTATTGGCTTTTCATCCGCCTTACCGCCTCTATACCTTAGGATGACCACCTTGGGCTCCTCCCTGCTACCTCTTGAGACGCTCAACACCCCGTTCATACCGAGTTGCTTGATCTCCTCTAAACCTAATACTACACACTCTAACCCGACCTTCTCGGCAACCCTCTTTGCTTCTTCAGCAAATAGAGTCGGTGTCAAGTCGCTGCTTGGCGTGTTCGTCAGATCTCTCGCCAACTTAACCCCTTCACAAACCTTTTGAGCGTCCTCGACTACCTTCTTCAGTTGAGGTATGTTGTCGCTTCGATCAGTAATTAGAATAAGTTCTTCAACACTCTTCTTATCAGGCTGGCTCTTGTAGCGTGTGTAGGTGTAGAGGGCTAACTCAGCACCCTCTGCGACAGCTTCAACGACCTTCTGCTCACCGAACTCTGCAGATCTCGGGTCAAGGTAGAGCGCATACCTTCTAGCACCTAGATTTGACGCTCGAAGCGCAGCTTCACCTGAGGCGATTCGGAAAGATTCAGCCGACAGCTCTTCTCTTGGTCCTAAGCCTGCGAGCAGAATGTAATCCGACTTGATCTTGTTTGCGGTGTAGAGTAGGAAGCTGGAATAGAGTCTTCCTTTGAATGCTTCTGAGGAGAGCGCTTTTGACACGCCTCCCCCCAACAACTCATCGAGTTCAACCATCTGACCGCTCGGCTGCTTTACATCTTCCGGTATTAGTGTGGCAAGAAGCGGTGCATCCACATCCCCTAGTTTGGCGGTTGAGATCGTGATATTCAACATATCCACCAACCGAGGTCTGCTGCAGCTACCGCTACTTATATTATTGGTGGTTCACAAACCTCTGTAAAAGGGCGTTTACAGCTAAGATTTACAACCGTTTACCACTACTTCTCACCAACTCCAGCTCTAAAACAGCAACCCTAAAAGGTACGCCATCCCTACCGACCACAACATCCCCGTCAATGTTAGCGGCGTTGATCACCACATCTTTCATAAACCTACTCCTAAGCAGCTGTACCACCTCTACAGCCACGTTTATAGCTCGACCCCTAGCCCTGAGTCTTATCCGCTTCTCTCCGTTATTGAAGAGAGTTATGCAAGCTGTAACGTAGTTGAGCACTGGTTTAGTCGTCCCAACTATGATGACCTTGGGTTGGCTCAACCCGTTCTCCACTCTATCCTACAGGTATAAAGATGTGTAGTCGCAGGCTGGGTGCAGAAGGCTTAAAAAGGTATTTTGTGGTGAACAAGGTCTGATGGTTGAGGACAAGTTAGGGCAAGAGGACAAACCCCTCTTATATATGCATAACCTCGGAGCGGTCACCGCCAAACGCGCTAAGAAGCTTGATGAGTTGGCTGCCATACTCTCTATTAGCATAGAGGAGTTAAAGAGGCTGCTTGGGCACAGCGAAGCGCAAGGCTACGTTGAGAGCACTATATCAGAGGGTGGTGAAAAGGCGTATTATTTGAGCCCAAAAGGCATAATAAAAGTCTGCTCCTGCTTTAGCTAGCAGAATAGAAAGCGGTTGAACCGCTTTGAGGGTAATTATTCTGAGCTGGGAGTATCCCCCACATATCATAGGCGAGATGGCTTGGTACGTGCGTGGATTAGCTAGGAGGCTTAAAGAAGGAGGCGTCGAAGTTTATGTGTTAACATACGCTCCTTCAGAAGAGAGGGTGGATGTAGACGATGGGGTTGTTGTGAAGAGGGTTAAGCCCCCTATCAGCGTAACAACCAACATCGTCGTCTGGTCTCTTCTCTTCGCTACACGACTACAAGCTGTTGCCGCTGACCTAATTCACAACCTAGGTTCATTCGATGTGATAGATGCGCATGAATGGATAACGGTTGACGCTGCGCTTGCTCTTAAAGATCGATTCGAAGTACCATTTGTTTATACTATACATAGTTTAGAGAGGCATCGTTCCGCGAACTCAGCGGCGCCACTCAACATAGCGATTGAGAGTGTGGAGGAGCTCGGCTGCAGAGAGGCAGATTGTATAGTTGTTAGCTCAGAGTGGATGAAGAGCGAAGTCGCATCTAAGGTTGGTGGTGTGGCTGGTAAGATTAAGGTTGTGAAGCCGTATACTGAGCGTTGGTTGGAGGGGGTGTTGGAAGCTTATCGAAGTGTGAGGCAGGATGGGTTTAAAGGCGGTTATGCTAACCTGGGAGTTTCCACCTAGAATCATAGGGGGTATAGCGCCCCACGTCTACAATCTGTCTATCAACTTGGTTAAGTTGGGTGTTGAGGTGCATGTGGTGACTTGTGACTTCCCTAATACGCCCGAGTATGAGGTTGTTGAAGGCGTTGAGGTTCATAGGTTCGACTCCTATAATCTCCCTACCCCTGACTTTGCTGCTTGGGTTCAGCTGATGAATCTGAATATGCAGCGTGCCGCTACCCAGATCATTAAGTCCAAGCAAGGTGGCTCTATAATTATACACGCGCACGACTGGTTGGCTGCAAAGGCCGGCATCGGGTTAAAGCATCTAAACAGAGTACCTCTTGTGAGCACGATACACGCGACAGAGTATGGGCGTAGAGGTGGTGTCTTCTCAGATTATAATCGGATGATACACGAGATTGAGGTGTGGTTAGGTTCAGAATCTAAGCGGGTTATCTGCTGCAGCCACTTTATGGCTGAGCAAGTGAACAAGGTTCTTGGTGTGCCCTATGAGAAGATCAGAGTTATACCGAATGGCATAGACCCAGCGATCTTCACGAATCTGAAGGGTGTCGGGGAGGTTAGGAGTAGGTTTGCTGAGAGGGGTGAGAAGCTCGTGCTCTTCGTAGGTAGGTTGGTTGTGGAGAAGGGTGTTCACGTGCTTCTAGACGCTATACCTAAGGTGCTCCAGAAGGTTGAGGCGAAGTTCGTTATAGCTGGAGACGGGTATTTGAGAAGCGAGGTGGTGAAGAGGGTTGCTGAGAGAGGGCTAGGAGGCAAGGTGCACGTTACAGGCTACCTAGATACCGACACAATAAGGCGGCTATTTCTAGCGGCTGATGTCTGCGTAATACCATCGCTCTACGAACCCTTCGGGATTGTCGCATTAGAGGCTATGGCTGCCGGGTGCCCTGTGGTAGCGTCAGACACAGGCGGGCTATCAGAAATCGTAGAGCACGAGAAGACGGGGGTAAAGGTCTACCCAAATAACCCAGATTCGCTTGCTTGGGGCATCTTAAGGGTGTTGGAGTCGAAGGATCTTGCGGAGCGGCTGAAGAAGAATATGCGGGAGAAGGTTGAGCGGGAGTATAGGTGGAGCACCATAGCACAAGCCACAAAAGCCGTCTACCAAGAAGCCCTCAGCCTACAGTAAAGAGAGTAATGTTTATGCTCTATTTGTGGGTTAGAGGTTTTAGTGAGGTATCTCGTGAAGCAAAGTGAAGCAAATCATCAACCCCCTTCCCTAGACCTGCGAAATTGGCTAACTTTCGTGAAGCGGTGGGATATAATTGTAGATAGCCTCTGGATCATCCCTGAACGAGATAGTAGCGGCGCTATGGGTGTTCTTCACCACGGCGAGTTTATACCCCAGATACCTAGGCAAGCCATCTTAAGATTCACCAGACCCTACGATCTAGTCGTAGACCCATTTGTTGGCTACGGCACGACGCTCGTAGAATGCCAGAGGCTGGGGAGGAATGGTATAGGTGTTGAGTTAGAGCCCCAGATAGCTGAGGTGGCTAAGAGGAGGCTCTGTGAAGAGCTCAACCCCTACGGGGTGAGGGTTGAGGTGGTAGAAGGGGATAGCAGAGAAATCGATTTCCAACATCTACTCGCTGAAAGAGGGTTTAGCGAAGCGTCTCTAGTTATAGCGCACCCACCCTACCACGACATTATCAAATACGGTAAAGACCCAAGAAACCTAGCAAACGCACCAACATTAGAAGATTTCCTCCGCTCATACGGTAAGATCCTCGATAATGTGCTGACCGTCTTAGCCAAAGGCGGATATTACGTGCTCGTCATAGGAGACAAATATGCGGAAGGCGAGTGGGTCCCACTTGGATTCTACACACTGAGTGAGACACTTAAAAGAGGTTTGAAGCTCAAAGCCATATGCATCAAAAACTTCGAAGAAACCTTAGCCAAGCGAAAACAGATACATCTCTGGAAGTATAGGGTGCTGAAGTCAGGCACCTTCTTCTTCAAACACGAGTACATCATCTTCTTCCAAAAATCGATTTAAGTGTCAACATTTTCATAGGAGAAACTAAACCGCTGTGAGAGCCTAACACCTAAGACCTTTTAAGATAATCTTTTAGCGGTTCTACCTTGTTTATCACTTCTTCAAGCGCCTTCGTATGCTCATCTCTGCTCAGTATCTCATCTCTACCCCAAACTTTTCTAAGCAACATAAGGCGAGTCTTCCAATTCTTCTTCTTTGCAAATTCTTTAATCCACTCGACATCTTTTTCAGAAAGCTGGTTTACTTTTTTGCGTATTAATGGCCACGATACTTCTCTAGGCTTATAGGTGTCCACATAGGCGAATTCAACTGTAAACTTCTCAGGTTCAGAGAGGTTTTGGAGGCGCTTATGGAAATCGGCTGGTTGGATCTTTTGTAAGATCTCCTTTACGTTTTTCTGCTGCTCTAAGCATATTCCGCAGAAATAGTCGCCCCAGTAGTTGGTGAGGAGGAAGTTTGGAGAAATCTCTTTTGTAAAGCAATGTACAACTTCAGGTTCCATCAAATTCATATTAAACTCGAAATCTTTTCTAAAAATTTCTTTTTCTTTAAAAACTTCATTGTAAGCCCATATCGCAACTAACCTTTGCCTCACTTTAGCGGTGTATTCAGCCTCAACAAGCCTAGGACTTACAAGTCCTTGTTTTCGCAAGTCGAGCTTATATTCGGCTTTTCCGTTACTAACACTTATCCAACCTATTCTGAGCATTTCTAGGATTTTGCATATCTCTTTTTCGTCACTTTTTGGAACTGGTGGTGTAGCTAGATACACATATGGAAAGTAAATTTGATATTCACGAGCTTGAGTGGCCGCAAAATCTATGACGGACTTAGCTGGTATGATTTCTCCTCCGCCCTTACATTCAACAGCTATAGCCTCAATTTGATATTTGTCAATCCACTTAAAAGCAACGACATCAGGTCTAACACCAACATTAAACGTTTCTTTAATAATGACATAATCATCTTGCTTTTGCTTAAAAAGCGTAATGACGCTCTCCCTAACCTCATTCTCTTTAAGCAATACTACAACTTCTCTAAGAGCTCCAAGAGCTTATTAAATTGTTTGCTTACTTTATGTGGATTCAGAATCTCACTAATGCTGTTACCTAACATACAAAAGAAAGTTGATCAGATGTAATCCTTTATGCTTGTTTGGCTGAGTGCTCCTCTAAGGATGGTGCTGTGCTGAATCCAGCTTTGGAGAGGTACTTTCAACAAGCCTTTGGCGAATCTTAAGGCTTCCTCTAATGTGTCGAAGATCCGCGGCTTAGTCTTGAGCGCTGCTCTGATACTCTCCCTAACATTCCAAACACCAACTGGGAGTATGTAGTCTGGGTATATTTCGCGGAGCGCTAGGACTGTTGCTTGGCGCCTCATTCTGCTGAGCGCTTCGGTTGCTGCTAGCCTCGTTGAGTAGTAGCAGCCACCTATCGACGGATAATCTTTACGCCCCCAGTAAGACTCGTAGTCACCCATGATGGCTGGTTTAGGTGAAGCGCCCTCTGGGTTCCAAGGTGTACCTGGGAACCAGGCTTCTATCCACTCGAAGCTCCAAGGTTTAGGTATAAGAATCA
>Ga0207433_10004835_pt1 | contig 24463 bp, 26 predicted proteins | sample YelNatPaOPGAMG01_FD_187559 | JGI IMG/M metagenome (GOLD analysis project Ga0207433, IMG submission 187559) | Hot spring thermophilic microbial communities from Obsidian Pool, Yellowstone National Park, USA - OP-RAMG-01 (SPAdes) (version 3) | ecosystem: Environmental > Aquatic > Thermal springs... | reverse complement strand
GAGCAATAGCGAAGCAATCTATCCATCATCATTCTTATTTCTCCTTCTGTCATTCCCACGAAAGTGGGAATCCAGATTTTTGTTCCCCTCTTAAAAGAGGGGTGTCCCGAAGGGACGGGGTGTGTTATCCTTGTAGTGGCTTGATTCATCAAACTCCGTCCTTACTCTGAACTCCTGAACTTAAATGAGTGGTGGGTATGCCGAAGGAACAAACGAACTTCCTTATTGCGTTTTTTTTGGTCAATGTATAAATTTAAGAAATGAATAATTTAGATATTATACTTTCAGATCTATATCCATGGTCCTATCTTATAATAAGCATCGGGGTTATGATTGAGAATGCTGGTATACCAGTACCTGGTGAAACAATCATGATCGCCGCAGGTATACTTTCAGCAGCCGGAAGACTTGATCCTTATCTTGTAATTACAAGTGGTACAGTTGGAGCAATAATTGGTGACAACATAGGATACTGGATTGGTAGGAAAGGGGGAAGAAAACTCTTTGACCGTTTAGCAAAAAATTTTCCCTATGTAAATAAAGCAATGCACAGCACTGAAGAATTTTTTAAGCACTATGGAGGAGTGACAATTTTAGTCGCAAGGTTTATAACCGGTGTAAGGATATTCGCAGGTCCATTTGCAGGTATATCATTAATGCAATTTAAAAAGTTTTTTATTTTTAATGCTATTGGTGCTATAGTATGGGCATCTGCATTGGTATTGATAATAAGAAATATTGGAAAAGCATATATAAAATATATAAATGATTACAAAGATGCAGATTATGTAATATATATATTATTATTCTTGCTGCTGACATTTGTTGTTTATAAAATAATAAAAAAGTTGAAACAGTGGTCATGAATTTTAATCATAGAATACAGATATATATCTTTAAAAGACATATTTGCTCAATAAGCGAAAATTCTTATTGTAAATTTTGTTCTTTTTAAAAGAAAAATGGGTATGTCAGAAAAAGAAAAAAGAAATGCATTGTTAACTTTCTTACGCGCTTTATTTAAGAAGCAATCTAACACAAGAATAGAAACGAACATAGAACACCTTTTATTGAGGATAGAAAAGATTACAGGCAAGCAATTTAAAAACCATCTCCTGGTGAAAAGGGCTTTGACCCACAAATCATCAAGAATTGCAGATGAACAAAATAATTATGAAAGGATGGAGTTCCTTGGCGATGCAGTCCTTGGATTAGTTATATCCGATCTATTGTATACAACATATAAAAACGAAGACGAAGGTAAGCTTACTTACTATAAAGATACACTTATTCAAATGAAAAGCCTTGCTTCAAAAGCAAGAAAACTCGGGCTTGGTAATTATGTTATTGTGGGAAACAAGGAAAGGAAAAACGGTTTTTTAAATAGCGATGTGTTGTTAGGTGATATTTTTGAATCTCTTGTAGGTGCTATATACCTTGATATGGGGTTTGAGGCGGTATTTAAATTTATAAGTACACTTTTCAAAAAAGATATAGTATTTGTAAAAGAACAACCCGAATGGGATTTTAAGTCAAAATTAAACAATCTGGCACAGGAATTATATAAAAATCCACCTGAATATAAAGTAATAGATGAGCCTGTTATAAATGGAACAAAGTTATACAGGGTGATAGTTGAGGTTAACAATAAGACCATAGCACAGGGGCAGGCAAGGAGTAAGAAAGAGGCAGAACAGGAAGCAGCAATGAAGGCATTAAAGGTACTTTCAGAAATTCAGAAATAAATTTATTTCTTCTTATAAAGCCCTATCAATTCTGCATGAGATATTATGTGGCTTTTCATTGCGTTTTCAATGTCCTGTTTTTTAGCATCGGTTTTTATATTGAGTATTGTGTCCAGAGCAAAGAGCTTAAAAAGATACCTATGTGTCCCCCATGGCGGGCATGGACCACCATAACCATGATTGCCAAAATCGTTTATCCCGGAAACAGCACCTGAGGGTGCTTCACCATGTTTTATTATCTTCACTGTAGGTTTTATATTCCACAAAAGCCAGTGTATCCATACCCCTGAAGGGGCATCAGGATCTTCAATGATAAGCACAAGGGATTTAGTTCCTTTTGGTACATTTTTAATTACAAGTTGCGGGTTTATATTTTTTCCATCACAGGTATATTCTGAAGGTATAAAGCCTCCATTAGAAAAATCCGGACTTGTTAAGGACAATTTGTTCTCATTTGCATGTGTTATGAACGGATAAACAAAAAGAAGTGAGGTAAGTATAAGTAGTAAACAACCGTTTTTCATATATTATTTCATCCTCCCCAATGGCAAGACTTATTCATAACCTTTTTTAATAATCAAATTGTATCTATTTGTATTGTATCAGTGAAAATACAGGGTATGGTTTTATTTTATCCCTGCCCTTTAATCCGAGTAATTCAATTACAAAAGCGCATTCAATAACCTTTCCACCGGATTTTTTTACAAGTTCAATGGCTGCTGCAGCAGTACCACCTGTTGCCAGAAGATCATCTACTATAAGAATCCTGTCTCCCTTTTTAACAGCATCTTTATGCATTTCTACCTCATCAACTCCATACTCCAATTTGTAGCTCGCCTTTAATGTTTTATATGGTAGCTTACCTGTTTTTCTTACAAGCACGATACCCTTTCCAAGTTTATAAGCCAGTGCGGACCCTATTATAAAACCACGGGCGTCTATAGCAAGAATGGCATCTATATTTTTATCTACATACCTATTACCAAATATATCTATTGTACGCTGAAAAGCCTTTGCATCCCTTAAAAGCGTTGTTATATCATAAAACAGGATACCCTTCTTAGGAAAATCCGGAATCTCTCTTATAGCTTTCTTGAGATCTATTTCCTCCATATTAAATACCTCCAAATCCAATTATATTCTTCATAAAATAAAAATCTTTGTTAGCTTCATCCTGTTGTATTCCGCATCCCATCTATTATTAACTTTTATTAATACCACAAAATTGAAAAAAAGAAATTAAGTTTTTTGTTTTATAAACTAACCCTGCATACACAATATCAACTTGAATTGTATGTAATTTTATCCTATAACCTAAGCAAGGAGGTTTTATGGCTCAACAAATATCAGTTTTTATAGAAAACACAAGAGGGAGGTTAAGGGAGATCACAGAACTACTTAAGAATTCAAATATTGACATAAAAGCTATTACAATTGCTGATACCCCGGATTTTGGCGTCGTAAGAATGATAACAGATAACAATGAACATGCCATTAAGATACTTAAAAATGGTGGATTTACGACAAGAACAACTGAAGTTGTAGCAATAAAGATAGAAAACAAGCCAGGTAGTTTATTTAAAGTGCTATCTGTTCTTGAAAAACAGGACATAAATATAGAATACCTTTACTCTTATGCTGTAAGCCCGCAAAATCAAGCTATACTTATATTTAGATTTGATAATAATGAATCTGCGCAAAAGGCATTATCTGATGCAAATATACCAATATTATCTACAGAGGAACTTCTAAAATAAAACCAGAAAGGAGGGCTATTATGCCTGCAAATAAAGAAGGCTTCACTAAAGCAAAAGATGGAACTCAAATTTTTTATAAGTATATTCTTGTAGATAAACCAAAAGCGTCTGTATTTATTGTTCATGGACTTGGAGAGCATTCTGGTAGATATGTGAATGTAATAAATACATTAAAAGATTATAACCTTTTTTTACTTGATCTAAGAGGACATGGTAAGTCAGGAGGTAAGAGGGGGCATGTAATGAATTTTGATGAGTACCTTGATGATGTAGATGTACTTAAAAATGAAGTTAAGGATCTTATTCAGGGAAAAACATTTATCCTTGGTCACAGTATGGGAGGGCTTATTGTATTACGATATGCTATCTACAGACCCGAAGGTCTGTCAGGTGTAGTATCATCTGGACCATTACTCGGGGTAAATGTAAAGGTACCTAAAGCCAAAGAAATGATTGGTAAACTGATAGCTAATATTGTACCAGGTCTATCAATGAATAATGAAATAGACACAAACAAACTTTCACATGATAAAGCTGTTGTAGAAGCTTATAACAATGACCCTCTTGTGCATGCAAAGATTAGCGCTAAATGGTATATAGAAATGGTAAAGGCTATGGAGGACACAAATGCTAATGCTGGTAAATTATACATACCTTGTCTGATAATGCATGGTAGTGATGATGCTCTTACAAATCCAAATTCATCAAGAGAGTTTTTTGAAAAAGTAGGGGCAAAAGACAAAACATATAAATTATACAACGGTTATTACCATGAAATATTCAATGAAATAGAAAAACAAAAACCACTTTCTGATATGTTAGAATGGTTAAATAGTAGGGCTTAGTAAAATAATTAAGGAGGGTAATATGTATAAATTTAGTACTGTAAAGGAGCTTATCTCCAGTCAGGCAAAGGCATTACCAGATAAGGTCTTCATGTATTATAAAGACATTACAAAAACTTTTAAAGAATTAAATGATATATCTAATAGGATAGGCAATGGACTTCTTTCACTTGGTATCAAAAAGGGTGATAGGGTAACATTACTTATACCCAATAAGCCTGAATTTGTTTATGCATGGTTTGGTTTGATGAAAATAGGGGCTATTATGGTGCCTATTAACACACAGTTCAAACCAGATGAGATAAAATACATTATAAACAATTCAGAGGCGAATACCATTATCACAACCGGCTCATTTCAAGAAACAGTAATAAAAATGAAAAATGATATGCCACTGTTAAAAAATATCATTGTCAGTGAACCAAAAGATAAAGCAGGAATAGTACCATTTGATAACATTCTATCTACAAATTCATCCGAACCGGATGTTCCCGTTGATGAGTATGACTATGCCTCATTTATTTATACTTCTGGTACAACAGGTTACCCAAAGGGCGTTATAGATACACACCACAATTATATAGCAAACGCACATCAAATCGTTGAGGCTGCTGATTTTACTGAAAAGGACAGAGCAATGCTGATATTACCTTTGTTTCACTGTAATGCTCAGGTTGTCACAGTTCTTGCCCCTATGTATGCTGGTGCAAGTTTTGTTTTAATGGAAGGATTTTCTCCTAAAGAGTTTTTACCTGCCATAGACAGATATAAGCCATCAACATTTAGCGGTGTACCAACTGTTTATGCTATATTAAATAGTCTTCCAGATGCTGAGAAATATGACCTTTCTTCTTTAAGGTTTGTTATATGTGGCGCTGCTCCTATGCCTGTAGAGGTTTTTACAACCTTTGAAAAAAAGTACAAAGCCTTCATACTTGAAGGCTATGGGCTTTCTGAGGCAACATGTGCAAGTATTATAAATCCATTAAAAGGAAAAAGAAAAATTGGTTCTATAGGTAAACCTCTAAATGGTCAGGAAATAAAAATCCTTGACGATAATAATAACGAATTACCGCAAGGACAAATTGGTGAGATTTGTATAAAGGGAGATGTTGTAATGGTTGGTTATTATAAAAATCCTGAGGCAACAGCATCTGCTATAAAAAATGGATGGTTACATACAGGTGATCTTGGTTATATAGATGAAGAAGGATATTTTTACATCATTGGCAGAAAAAAGGAGATGATTATCCGCGGTGGAGAGAACATCTATCCAAAAGAGATAGAAGAGGTTTTATACAAATATCCAAAGGTACAGGATGCTGCAGTAGTAGGCATACCTGATCCCAAATGGGGGGAAGAAGTATTTGCATTTTTAGTGCCTAAACAGGGTGCTCAGATTTCAGAACAGGAAATAACAGCGTTTTTAAAGGAAAAGATAGCTGATTATAAGATACCAAAAAGATTTGTATTCCTGGATAACTTTCCCAAAACAGCAACAGGTAAGATACAGAAGAATAAGCTCATAGAACAATATGCCATGGAACATGGAATAGACCTTTCAAAGAGGTTTGCCACGAAGAAATAATGTGTACTAATTTATCTCACTGCCTGGTGAACCAGTCAGGTTTTATTTGCCTGTTATTTTTTTCGCAATGGTAGCAAGATTCTTTCCAAATTCATAAGCAAGCCTTTTCTCTTCCTCACCAACCGGGATAGAACCATCTGCTCCTGATACATGTGTTGGACCATATGGATTCCTTGCGCCTTTTATCGTATAGCCCATTGGCATAATCAGCATTCCATGGTGATAAGCAAATGTGCTCAACCCAAGTATTGTAGCCTCATGTCCACCATGTACTGTGCTCGCCCCTGTAAAGAAAGCAGCTACCTTGCCTGCAAGTGATCCCTTTGCCCATAAAGGTCCTGTTTGATCTAAAAAATTTTTTAATTGGGATGTAGTACTGCCAAACCTCGTTGGTGTTCCAAATGCAATACCATCTGCCCACAACAGGTCTTCAAGGCTTGCTTCCTTTACCTCTTTTTGTAAATCCCTGCCATATGCTAAACCTTTGTTTGTGCTTACTATTTCATCTGGTATTAGTTCTTTAACTTTTCTTAGCCTTGTTTCAGCACCTGCCTCATTTGCCCCTTTTTCTATTGCCTTTGCCAGCTCATATGTATGACCATACGCTGAATAATACACAATAGCTATTTTAGCCATATTATCCTCCTTTTCCCATTATTGGAAATTATAAACAGTAACAGTGCTATTGTAAAGTATGCACTTTTGTGTAATATACTATCAAGAAGTATACCAAGGAGTGACTTATGAAAAGTAAAGAAATTCAATGCCCTGTAGAAGGTACACTAAAAATTATTGGCGGCAGGTGGAAGCTTTTAATATTAAGGGAATTATTTAAAGGTACTAAACGATTCGGTGAACTTTATAGAGCTTTAAATGGAATTACGCAAAAGATGTTAACCCAGCAGCTTAGAGAACTAGAAAGGGATAGAATCATATTTAGAAAGGTTTATCCACAAGTGCCACCACGTGTTGAATATTCTCTTACACCATTAGGTGAAAGCCTTAAACCTATTCTGGACCTGATGCATAAATGGGGAACAACACATTTAAATATAGCTGACACTCAACATGAATCCAGGATAAAGGAAAAAGAACAAGGCAGTGTAAAGACCGAGACGCTTATGTAATTTTCATAACGATATTATTTTTTAGATTGAACCCTTTCTACATATTTGCCTTCTGTGGTGTCTACCTTTATCCTATTACCAACCTCTATAAATTGTGGCACCTGAACAACAAGCCCTGTCTCAAGTTTTGCTGGCTTGGTTGTATTTGTGATAGTCGCAGTACGAAGGTTGGGTTCTGTTTCTATAACCTCCAGTTCCACAGTCAATGGTAGGTCTATAGTGATTGGCTTTCCTTCATAGAAAGAGACAGAAACCTTTGTATTCGGTGTGATGTACTTTATTGCTTCACCGACTATATCTTCTCCTAATGTATACTGTTCATAGGTTTCTGTATCCATAAAAACATAGTGATCATCTTCTTTGTACAGGTATTCCATTTCTCGTTCATCAAAGGTAACCTTCTCTACCTTATCTTCAGGTCTAAATCTATTTTCAAGATTTGAACCATTCTTAATATTTTTAAGCTTCGTTTGCACCATGCCACGCCAGTTTCCAGGTGTTACATGGGTTACACTTAAAACCCTGTACAATTCGTTGTTAAACTCAATAATCATACCAACTCTTATCGCGGTTGATTGAATCAACATTCTTTCCTCCTAAAAAAGTTCCTTGCGAGTGTTTGAGTCTAACAATAATTTTACAGAAGATGCAAGATTTTTTATTTTTGAACTAATTCCTGTCCCGAAAATCGAAATTAAACTTTTAAACAATTCATACCTTTCTTTTGAATATGGATAAAACCATGGTCTGCTGTTCATAGAATCAGGAAAGTGATCTATATTTATATGATAAGGGACAACCATTTCCATTAATCCAATCTTTGAGTGTGTCCTTCCTATACCACTATCTTTGATACCGCCCCATGGGGTTTCTGGTAAACCATAAGTATAAGCATGTTCGTTTATTGTAACAGTGCCTGCATTGATCTGTCGTGCTATTTCTTCTCCTCTTTCTCTATCTTTTGTCCATACAGAGGCTGTTAAGCCATAAATAGTATCATTAGCAAGATCTATTGCTTCTTTTTCATCGTTTACCACCATTATGGGAAGTAATGGACCAAAGGTTTCTTCTGTCATGCATTTCATAGTATGGTTAACTTCTGTTAGCACTGTTGGTGGAAAGAAAAAGCCTTTTAAATCTTTTAACCGTTCACCACCCGTAAGGATCTTTGCACCTTTTTGTTTTGCATCCACTACATGTTCTTCTACAATATGCAATTGCCCTTCATTTACCATTGGTCCTATATCTACATTAAAATCTGTATCCTGACCAATACGAAGCTTTTTGGTCTTTTCTACAACCTTATTTATAAATTCATCTGCGATCTCTTTCATTACATACACACGCTCCACTGAAGCACATACCTGACCTGCATTTGTGAAAGCTCCCCATACTGCTCCATTGGCAGCAAGTTCAATATTTGCATCCTTACACACAATCATGGGATCTTTTCCACCGAGTTCAAGTACTACAGGTATCAAATATTTTGAAGCTGTTTCCATAACCTGTTTTCCTATTGGTACACTACCTGTAAAAACAATCTTTCTTATCTTGGGTCCTATCAATGCCTTGCCGATAGCACTCCCGGGTGCTGAAATAAAATTAAATACCCCTTCAGGGAAGTTAGCAGCATCAATAAGCTCTTCAATCTTCTTACCAATAAGAATCGCATCAGAAGCTGGTTTAAAAAGTACTGTATTACCCGCAAGTAGTGCCATAACTATTGATCCCATTGGGATTGCAAAAGGATAATTCCATGGTGAGATTACAGCTACAGGTCCATAGGGTCTATAAGTAATTTTACTTGTTTTTATCACCTTTGCAATATGCAATGGTACTGGTTCATCAGCTAAAAATTTAGAGGCATGTTTAACAAAGTAATCTATAAGATCCACTACAACCATTATTTCTGCTATGACAGCTTCTATGCGAGGTTTTCCCATCTCTTTAGAAATAATTTCTGCAATATCATCAAAATGCTTTATAACTTGATCTTTTAAGGCATTAAGATAGCCTCCTCTATCCTCGAGGGAAAGCTTTGCCCATGCAGGAAAAGCTTTTTCTGCCATATCAACCCTATCGGCTATCTCCTCTGCCTCCATAATTTTTACTTCTCCAAGCAAATCAAGGGTGGCTGGATTTATGGAGACAAAATATCTTTTCCCGTCCCTTGTCACTGTCCCTTTAAAACTCATTTTATCCTTCCTTTTTTATGTTAAATCCACCTCTGCAAAAGCATTGTTAATAACTTCATCGCCAGTTTGTTTTTTTGCGATAAGTTCACAATGGGCTATATTGTTTTCAATCTTAGTAACAGTACCAGTTATTGTTACAGTGTCCTCTGGCAAAACAGGTTTAGCGAATCTCACCTTTATTTTTTTTACCTTGTATGGATCACGCGACCATTCAGAAACTGTTTGCATCACAAATGCCATTGTACAAAGTCCCTGGAGTATTGCCCCACCCAATCCAACCATTTTACCAAATTCTGCATCTATGTGAATAGGGTTAAAATCACCTGAAGCTCCTGCATAAAAAATGGGTCTGTATTTGTCTACCTCTTTTTGTAAAGTAAAAGTATCACCAACCTTTGCATTTAATGCCATATTAACCTCCTTTTTATCTTCTTATAACAAATGTCCATTTACCTTTAGTTACAACGCCACCATCTGATTTCCTTTTTGAAATAGCCCCTGCTACTACAAAATCTTTGTCACTCTTTTCGTAGATGTCAGCCACATATGCCTCTGTAACGATTACATCACCTGGTCTCACAACATCCACAAATTCAAACTCCTGCTCTCCATGTACGAGCATTGGAAGGTTTAATGCAAGTTCTCTGTCAAACATCACCTGGGCTATAGCATCCTTTGTATAAACAACTGCAAACATTGGTGGAGCTATCACACCTTTGTAACGACTTTGTTTTGCTTTCTGCTCATCAATATATAAGGGGTTTAGATCTCCTACAGCAGTTGCATACTCTTTAACCTTTTCCTTGCATACCTCATACTCTACTGGAGGGTATTTCTTACCAATAAATTTTTTGTCTATTGCCATTTTAAAACCTCCTTTTATTAGCTTTTATTTACACGGGTTTAAACGGAAAACTTTTTATTTTAAAGTTTCTCAAAAACAATTTTATAATACAATAGCATAATAACTCAACAATTTATCGTTGTAAACATTTAGCTTACGAAACATATCCAGTATAATTGAGATAGATATCCTAACCAGTTTAACAAAAGTCTGGTTAGTATCTCTTTTTATTACATTACTATATTGTTGTGATAAAAACATATAAAGCATGGTTATCTCTTATAAATTCTTGACATAAATGTCAATAAAAATATATAATTTGCCGAAAGGAGGGGTTTATGAATAGATTTCTAAAACTTAGTCCCTGGAAACAAAAGGAATTGAGTATAAAAGAGATGAAAAGGCAATAGAAACAGCGCTATTTGCTAAAACAGGCATCAAGGCTGAGTATGTTGTGGATAAAAGATAAAACCACAATAGCACCGAACAGAGAAATCAAATCACCACTGTAATGTAGCAAAAAAATCCTGCAGTGGCAGGAAAACCTGCCACTGCTATTAAAGGTATGAGTTTAAGAGAGCTTAGCTAAGATGTTTATTAACTAACTTTGTCATCTCAAACATTGTTACAGTTTTTTTGCCGCCAAAAACTGCTTTAAGGTTCTCATCTGCATTAATGTTTCTCTTATTTTTTGTGTCCTGCAGATTATTCTTTTTAATGTACTCCCACAATTTCTTTACCACCTGTGTTCTTGGTAATGGTTTGCTTCCAACGATTTTAGCAAGTTCTGGACTGATATTCATAGGTTTCATGAATTCAGGATTTGGTTTCCTTTTTGATTTTGTAGCCTTCTTTTTTGTAGCCATTTTTTTTCTCCTCCTTAAATATTTTGGATACTTAACATATCTGTTCAATAACTGGTTTTGTCTTTAATAACAATGAATATGATCCTATAATGATAGTTTATAAAACATATATAGAATAAAAAAACAACTGTTTTTTTTATTGTTTACAGAGTCAACACATTTTTAAATAAAAATTTCTATTGACAATAGAAAAATACTTTTTAAAACAGAACTATCTTACAAAAGATGGTAAAAATATATGAAATTTACACAAACATTTATACCTACACTAAAGGAAGCACCAAAAGATGCAGAAATAATAAGTCATAAACTGTTATTTAGAGCAGGACTTATAAGGAAGCTCTCATCAGGTATATACTCATATTTGCCATTAGGCTTGCGTTCTATACAAAAGATTTCAAATATCATCCGAGAAGGGATGAGTAAATGGGGAGCTCAAGAGGTACTGTTACCACTTGTTATACAAAAAGAGTTATGGGAAGAAAGTGGAAGGTGGTCAGCCTATGGTAAAGAGCTATTAAGGTTTCAGGACAGACATGAGAAGTGGTTTACTATTGGACCTACTCATGAAGAGGTTATCGTGGATCTTGTCCGTAATGAAGTTAAATCTTATAAACAGTTACCTCTGAATCTCTACCAGATAGCGCCTAAGTTCAGGGATGAGATCAGACCCAGGTTTGGTTTAATGCGCGGTAGAGAATTTATAATGAAAGATGGTTACAGTTTTGATGTTGATGAAGAACATGCAAATAAAACATACCAGATGATGTATGAAGCTTATAATTGGATATTCAAGCAGTGTGGATTGAGATTCCGACCTGTTGAAGCAGATACAGGTACAATAGGAGGTAAATTTTCGCATGAATTTATGGTTCTTGCCAATACCGGTGAAGAAGCCATTGTTTATTGTGATGCCTGCGGATATGCAGCTAATATAGAAAAAGCGGAGATTGGATATAAGGAAGTTGTCCAGTCCAGCAAGGCAGCTGAAACAGAAAAAAATGATCATGTTACATCACCGGAACTTGTTTCAACACCTGACAAGCACACAGTAGCTGAAGTGTCAGAATTTCTTAATGTCTCTCCAGAAAAGATCATTAAAACAATGATAGTTAAATCAGATCAAGGCTATATTGCTGCACTTGTTAGAGGTGATAAAGAGCTGAATTTGTTAAAACTTAAAAATATTATAAATGCAGAGACCATTGAATTAGCAAATGATGAAGAGTGTGTAAGATTGACAGGAGCCCATGCAGGTTCGCTTGGACCCATTGGTTTAAACATTAAAATTATAGCAGACAGGGAAATACAGTTCATGAACAATATGGTTGCAGGGGCAAATAAAGATAATTACCATTATATAAATGTTAACTTATACAGGGATTTTACTCCAGCCATGTTTGCAGATATACGCAATGCTGTTGCTGGTGATGCATGCCCACACTGTCTAAAGCCGATGAATATAACAAGAGGCATTGAAGTTGGGCATATATTCAAACTCGGTACAAAGTATTCTACAAAGATGCATGCAGAATTCCTTGATGAAAATGGAAATTTAAAGCCATATGTTATGGGATGCTATGGAATAGGTGTGGGTAGGACACTTGCTGCTGCAATAGAACAAAACAATGATAACGATGGTATAATCTTTCCAATAACCATAGCTCCTTATGAGATAGAACTTCTCGCTATTAACATGAAGGACAGTTATATCACTGAAACAGCGGAAGACATCTACAAGGAGCTAACAAATAAAGGATTTGATATTATCTATGATAATAGAGATATTTCACCTGGAATGAAATTCAAAGACGCAGATCTGATTGGTTTTCCCATAAAAATTGTTGTTGGTGCAAAATTCAAAAATGAAGGCATAATAGAGATCAAGATTAGAAAAACAGGTGAAGTAATACCGTCAACAAAAGAAGCGCTCCCCGAGAAGATATTAATGATACGGAAAAGCCTTCTGCCATAAAATTTTGCTATTGACAAAATAATACACTCAACTATTATCAAGAAAATGTGAAAGGAGGGTTACAATGGTTCAGGTAGATGTATTCTGGTCATATGCAATTGGTGCTACCTTTGCAGCTTCAGCTTCAAAGCAGTTAAAAAGGATGTATGAAAACACAAAAGGCAGAGACACATTTACAAACAAATATTTTGTTTACACCGTGCTGTTTCTCGCATGTTTATTTGTACCATCGGGTGTTTATCTACTTTGGGACTTCCCACAGTGGGAAACCATGCAGGTTGCGACTTCACATTCTGATATTCCAGCATGGCTGGCTGCTCTTTTTGCGCTTACCAATGTTTTATTTGGCATTTTAGGATACTGGGTTGCTTACAAATTTATACAAAAAAATAATTTCAAACTTGCATGGCTTCAGGTATTAATAGGCTACTTTTTCATGTTATTTATTCTTATATACGGCTGGGATGGAACAGGCTGGCAAAGATTTCTATATGATTCTACAATGCACAATGGTAAATTATGGACACCTGGTATGTATGATGGCATTGCCTTTTTGAAAAGCCATGTAGCATATTCATTGTACGGGATGGGGGTCATTTTCATACCGTTTTTGGTTATTCCTGTTATAAAATGGATAAGTGAGGACATTTAGCCATTCTTTTATGGATCCATGCTTCTATTTTTTATAAACATCGGCTCAACTTTTAGTTTGAAAAGTTGAGCCGCATACAATTTTATATCCTTTGGCTTCCTTATTATTTTATTATTGCATTTTTGGAGCTAATGATGTTAGTAAATTGAGGTGATGGAGAGGTGTCCGAGTGGATGAAGGAGCACGCCTGGAGAGCGTGTGTCCCGAGCAATCGGGACCGTGGGTTCGAATCCCACCCTCTCCGCCAATCAAAAAACTGAAATTTTGTTTTTCTTCAATCTGCTGGATACCAGTGCATTTATCCACTCCATTGGTGAAGTAAAAGAATGTCTGGTAGGATTTGTTCTTTAATTCGCTTTTTGATAAGGTACAGAAAAATAAAGTGAAAAAGATATAATATTATTCACGGAAGATAACATGAAAAATAGTCTTTATGAATTTTAGACGCATCTTTATCTATGTTGAGCGAACACTGGTATCATATTTATCGCTTGATACTTCAGTAGAAAAAAAGACGATCATGTTCTGCTATTGCAAATTTTATGGTTATGATAAAGGAATAATATGAAGGCAATGATACTTGCTGCAGGTTTTGGAATGAGATTGCGTCCTCTTACACAGATTATTCCAAAACCTTTAATTGATATAAACGGAAAGCCGGTAATAGTGTATACACTTGAAGCACTCAAACAAGCCGGCGTAAAGGATGTGGTTATAAACCTGCACCATCTTGGTCAAATGATAAAGCAAACACTTGGTAATGGCTCAAAATTCGGGATGAATATTCAATATTCACCAGAAATAGAAATCCAGGGAACAGGTGGTGCATTGCTACATGCAAGAAGATTTCTTAATGAACCGTTCTACCTTATAAACGGTGATATACTGTTTGATCTTGATTTAAGAATTTTGCCTTCTATTTTAAAAGAAAAAGGAGCACACGCTGTAATGGTGCTTTATAAAGCAGGAGTTGGGCAGAGTAGCTTTGCGAATATATATATCAACAAACAAGGGTATGTATGCAGCCTTTTTACACCATTACCTGATACAGTACCCTACATCTTTACGGGTATCCAATTTTTAAAACCCGAGGCAATAAGCTACATCCCGACTAATATCAAACAACCATCCACGACAATCCACATGTACCCCGGGATGTTAAATGATGGCAAAATTATTGCAGGATATATCCATAATGGACTATGGATTGATATAGGCACTCCACAAAACCTTGAAATTGCAAAAAGGTTATTTAAAAAATAATGAATTTTTTTATCAAAATATCAAATGTACATATCCTTATAAAGGTAGACAACATAGTGATTTTTAAGGCTGTAAAAGAATTTTTTTCAGGATATTCTTTAATCAAGGATATCTCCGAAAAGGTGGATATAGAAATAAATATTTATTCAGAAAAAAAGATTATGGGCAAGTTCAATATAAGACAACCTCATTTGTTTTCCTATGGTAGAATAAAGGGTTATAGATTGGATAATGGTAAGCTATTGCTTTCTGATCAGAGTACTTTTGTAGTGATAGATGAAACTACAAACACAGCAGACGCATATGTTGATACCTCAATTCTTAAAAGAGGAACAGAATTTGTATCCATATTCCTTACTATAACTTTGATAGAGCTTTTGAGACATAACGGGCTTTATTATTTACACGCGGGTGCAATAAAAAAGAAAAAACATTCTATACTCTTATGTGGGATGGGAATGTCTGGTAAGACTACGCTTTCTATTGGATTTGCTTCAAAAGGTTATCTACTTTGTTCTGATGATGCAGTATTTTTAAGAAACAGAAATAATAAAATTCAGGCGATTGGTTTCAAAAAAGATATACATGTTACCAATGATACACTGCAGAGATATAAGCATGTGTTTGATGATATAAAACCAGCACAACCACCCTTCAGAAAGACCTCTGTTCCATACAGAAAATTCAAAACTATTAACACTATTACACCCAATATTATTATTTTCTTACAAAGGACGGGTTTGTCTACCACGCATGTAACGCCTATTGGACTCACCAAAGCAATGTCCTTTCTTATACCACAATCATTGATGCTATTTTTTAACAAAAATATAGCGGACAAACATGTTGCTGTTCTGAAGGCGCTGATACACCAAACAGAAAACTACCTTTGTTTATGTGGCACAGACCTTCTGGAAGATCCATTGATTATTTTAAAAGAAGTGAGTAAGAAATAAGACATGTAAAAGGAGAAATCAATGTCATTTTATGAAATGAGCTTTGAACTTACCAATAAATGTAATTTAAGCTGCTTACATTGTTTAAGGGACAAAACAGATATGAAAAGTTATATTTCTGTTGAGCTTTTTGATAGTATCCTTAAACAGGCAAAGGCATACAACCTTCAGCACATAGCATTTACAGGTGGTGAGCCAACATTGCACCCGGAGTTTGATAAAATCATAGATACCGTGGTGAAGTATGGTTACACATATCATTTTGTGACGAACGCATGGAATTTTTTACACATATGGAAAATGTTAAGCGATCCTCGCTTTCCTGGCAGACTGACAAAGTTATCCGGTGTATCCATATCCGTTGATGGGGCAAAGGCAGAAACTCATGATTACATAAGAGGAAAGGGATCATTTAAAAGGGTTATGCAGGCAATAAGTATCCTGAAGGTAAAGGGAATAGACATAAGTGTTCAGATTACGATAAACAAAAAGAATTTTGCTGAGATTGAACAAATGGCTATACTTGCCTCAGAACTTGGATTGGCAAGATTGTTTTACGCACACCTTGAACCAACACCTTTAGCATTTGAACACGATCTGGTATTGTCTCCTGAACAATATAGAGAAGCAGAAAAAAGGGTTGAGAAGCTCAAAAGTATCATGAAGATAGAAATTAATTTTTCGCTCGGTCATTACGAACCTTTACTGTTTTTTCAATGCAGGGCATTAACCATGTATGCACCAAATGTGGACTACAAAGGCAGGCTTACATTTTGTTGTCAGCTGTCTGGTTATACAGGTTTTCATGAAGATGAATTAGATATAATTGCAGATCTCAATAAGATGAGTTTATACGATGCACACAAGTTGTGGGTAGAAGCAATACACAAATTTAATCTTGATAAGATAGACCTGATAAAGAACAACCAGATTACAGAGCTTGATTACTTCCCTTGTTTTTATTGTTCAAAGTATTTTGGCAAGATAGATTGGATGGAGGCTTATAAAGGTAACCCCTGGGCAGAGGATTATATAAAAACAAAAAAAACGCACAGGTTAAAAACAAAGACATCTAAAACAGAGTAATAATATGTGTAAGGAGGGTATATGAGAGGCTATATGGAGGTTATGTTTTTTATTATTATGCTTGTTGGTTCTGCAAATGCTGATACAACATCATCACAGATAATATCAATTCCTGCTTACGAAGGAGAGAAAGTTTCGACAAAAATATATCCTGCTGTTTCCATCACAGGGCAACATGGGTCTATAAATGTGCCTTCAGCCTTTATACAGAAAGGCATAGCGAGTATTGGCATATATAATACCTATACATATCAAGATAACATGTTAGGAACGGGCAATAAGTTTAAAAATGACACAGTGTTTGGAGCATTCTCATATGCACCTTTTCATTATCTTGAAGTATCAATAGGCTCTATAGAATCTCTGAGTAGTATAAATTCTTCTCAATCCATAAGGTATTCAGGTGACCTGCGTATTGGAATAAAAGTCGGACAAAAAATATTACCCTGTTTAGGTATAGCAGGGCTTGGTGAGATATTAACCTACAGCAAATCTGGGAGCAGCGGTTATGCCGGATACAATGGAGATGCTACAAGCTATACACTGAGTCTTTTGATGTCATATAATATGTTTGATTCAGCACTCTCGTTTCCGATGATAACCAATTTACGGGTAGGTTATTTCTGGGATAATTCAGAAAAGCTAATTTCGTCTAATGAAAATAATTTTATGCCGCCAATAGGGAAATACGCAATGGGTATTAGAGGAGATAACCTTACATTATTAGCACTCTCAATACTTTTTCCGTTGCCAGAATATTACATAGAGCCAATGTTAGAATTTACATCACAGTTCTCTAATAAGTACAGTTCTTACGACATTACAGAGCCTTCCTATAATAATATCTCTTTTAATCAGAATCCTGTATATTTGACACCTGGGATAATCTTTTATACCCCTGTTGAGGGATTAAGGGTTGCTATTGCATCAGAATTATCATTATCAAAAGAAGTTAATCAATCTTCTGGATCAGTATTTATAACACCGCAGGTCATCTGGATCGCAGGTCTGAACTACAGCTTATAATAAAAAATTATCTTTAACGCAGGAGATATTTAAAAGCTGGAAAGCTAAAAAGAAATGACGATGAGGCTAAATGTTTTGTAAAATGTGTTTACTTTTAGATCAACACTCTACTTTTAAAAGCCATAATAAATATGATATTTATGAAATATGTTTATACTTCCTATTTTTCTATCATCTCAAGCTTGATATCACCTGTGAACCTGTCTATATGCACTATCTGAACATCTAACATCTGCCCGATCTTGAATGTTCGCTTAGTTCTTTTGCCTATTGCCATATGACGAACAGTATCTGAAAAAAAATAATCATGCGGTATATCCTCAAATGCAAGAAAGCCATCTATAAAGAAATCCTCTATTTCAACAAACATGCCAGATGAAGTGATACCACTTATATAACCCTTAAGCGGTACATTCTGTTTTTCTAACAACATCTTTGCTGTGAGCAATTTGTATAGCTCTCTTTCTGCATCCATTGCCCTTCGTTCTGTTTCGGAAGAATGGCTGGCAATAGCTTCCAGTTTTGATGCCCATAGTTGAGAGCGTTTTTTTGACATAGCTTTAGTAATAATATCCTTCAGTATCCTATGAACAGTAAGGTCTGGATATCTCCTGATAGGGGATGTAAAATGCGTATATAGATCGAATGATAATCCGTAATGACCTACATTTTCTACAGCATATCGTGCTTGCTTCATGGATCTAAGCAGTGCGTAGTTTATTACCCTCTCAAGTTTTGTGTCTTTCACCCTGTTAAGTATCTGCTGAAGGGCTTTTGTATCAAGACTATCAAATTGTGGTGGTTTAAGACCTAAATTATAAACAAATAAATAAAACTCATATAGCTTATCACTGTCAGGTTGCTCATGGATCCTGTAGATAAAGGGATGAGAAGGTGATGTACCAAATGTAGCAACAACCCTGTTCGCCTCAAGCATAAATTCCTCTACGATTATATGCGCAATATTTCTTTTCTTTTTTGAAATAGACTCAGGAATACCAGATCTATCCACTGTAAGTTCTATATCCGGTAAATCAAGATCAAGACTCCCGTTTTCCATTCTACTATTTCGCAACATAAGTGCAAGCTCCTGCATAACTTGAAGATTGAATGAAAGACTGTTTTCTGGAGAGCCAATCTTTTCATTGTTTTCGAGAAGCTCTTTTACATAAGTGTATGTAAGTCTTGCAGCACTTTTTATAATACTCGGGTAAATGGTGTAGTTTAATCTATTGCCGTTTTTGTCATAATGGATCTCGGCAGTAATAGTTAATCTATCTTCATTGGGTTTCAAACTACAAAGTTCATTTGATAATGCTTCTGGTAACATGGGTAAAACCCTGTCAGGGAAGTACACACTTGTGCCTCTCTCAAAGGCGTCAATATCTATTGGGTCATCCATTTTTACATAATAACTGACATCAGCTATTGACACATAAAGCGTGTACCCATTGGCTGTCTTTTTTACAAAAACCGCGTCATCAAAATCCTTTGCATCGTCGTTGTCTATTGTAACAATAGGTAGATCTGTGAGGTCTTTTCGTTTGATATGTTCAGTATCGCCTACGCGATATTTTAATGAGTTTGCATGTGTTACCGCGTTATCACTGAAAACAGAAGGTAGGTTATGTTTTGCTATAACAATTGTCAATTCTATATTTGGTGTGTCTTGATTGCCAAATTTTTTTACAAGTCTTGCATATAAAACTTTTTTTTCATCTTCTACTATTTCGCATTGAACAACATCTCCACTGTTGAGGCTCCTGGTTCCTCGTTCAAATGGCAGGATAAATGTTATATGTTTATCAAGCGGTGCACAAAAAAGCCTGCCATGTTCTTTTTCTACGACGCCAACAATATATTTCATATTCCTCTGTACTATTTTCAATACCCTTCCTTCATACAGCTTTCCATCATGTGTACTAACACTGATCATAACAGTATCGTTATGGATTGCACCATTTAGATATTTGTGAGGTATAAAAACATCTTTTGGTAGGTCTGTACTCACAAATCCATATCCATCAGGATGAACAAAAAGGGTGCCTATCTTTTTTATCTTCTTTATTCTTTTTCTTACCATTTTTATGATAAAATGCTATAGCACAGATAAACGAATGTGCAAATGATAAAGAATAAAATCAAAATTATATTGGCTTCTTCCTCCTTAAGAAGAAAGGAATTGCTGAAGGCTATTGGGCTAAAGTATTCTTCGGTTAAATCAACCATAGAAGATCAGGAAAAGCCAATCTTAAATTATAAGAATCTACCCCCATACAAGGTTGCAATTACACTTGCGCATATGAAGGCAAATGATGTGAGCAAAAAGATAAAAGATAAGGCTGTGATAATTGCAGCAGACACCATTGTGGTTATAAAAAACAGGATTATAGGAAAGCCATCCAGCAAAGAGGATGCTGCGAAAATGCTTAAACTCCTTAGTGGTAAAACGCATAGAGTTATAACAGGCTTATGTGTTCTTAAAGTTCCAGAGTATAGGGAATCAACCTTTTATGTAGAAACTACTGTAACAATGGCAAAAATGACAGACAGAGACATAGAATGGTATGTAAAAACAGGTGAGCCTCTGGACAAGGCAGGTGCCTATGGTATACAGGGGCTTGGTGGACTTTTTATAAAAAAGATCAGCGGTTCTTATACAAATGTAGTGGGCTTGCCAGTTCCAGAACTAATCGCAACCCTGAGAAAACTCGGTGTAATTGAATTAGTCTGAGCTTGGGACCAAAATAAAAGATGCAATTATGTCCAAAGAGGTCAACAAACCAGACAAATTTTATCGTTTTATTTTACCTTTCTTAAAAAAGGTGTAAATCTAAATTTTAAGAGAGGTGTTAATGAATACTCTAAGGTTTAGAGAGGATGTATGTGAAAGATGTCCCACCATAGATTGCATGGCAAAGTGCCAGTACATTTCATTCAACAGCCTTGAAGATGCTCATAAAGAATGGATGAAGGTTGTTTATGGTGAGGAGTCTAAAATTCTTCAGCAATGTGTAACATGTTATGCTTGTGAGGAATATTGTAAAAGAGGCAATCATCCATACTTTATGATCTGTGAACAACGAGAAAAAAAGGGCATGTTATCAGCTCCACGACCTATTACAAACCAATGGATCAATATGACCCAGATGCAGGGTAAGTTTTTTGTTGGACAGGTAGAAGAGAAAGCATTGTCATGCTGTCTTCTTCCTGAACTTCTCGGACTTGGAACTGGTGAGCTTTTTAAGGATGTACAGCAATCCCAAGTTTTTGGTGCAGAATTTATGTGTCCGGCTGTTCATAGCCATTTTGCAAAAATGTCTGTTATTAAAGAACGCCTTCCGGTGGTAATAGAGAATTTCCATAAGTTAGGAGTAAAAGAGGTTATTTTTTTACATGATGAATGCTATGGTACATTTACAGTCATTGCTCCTGCTTATGGCTATGAATTACCATTTAAGCCTGTTTATTATATGGATTATCTGGTACAAAGATTAACAGATTTAAAAGATCGTATAAAGCCACTGAACCTCAAAGTAGCTTACCAGCGTCCGTGTTCCAATCGCCTGATCCCTGATAAACTGGTATTGGTCAAGAAGATCCTTAACATGATCGGAGTTGAACTTGTAGAAAGAAAGTATCAGGGTGAAAATGCACTATGCTGTGGAGAGATCTTTCGTGCAGTCTCGGGTTATAAGCTGGCAAGCGATGTTCAGAATAAAAACATTAATGACATGATAGAAGCCGGGGCTGAGTATTGTGTGTTTAATTGTCCTGCGTGTCAGGTAAGTTTGTCTGAAAAAGTCACAAAGAAAGGATTGAAGCCAATCCATCTGATCGATCTTTGCAAAATGGCGATCGGTGAAAAGTAAACGGAGGCGGTTAAATGTCTGACATATTAAAAACCTTAATTGAGATTGTTGGACCAAAAGGGGTTTCAAATAATCCGGAGGAAATATGGTACTATTCCAGAGACCCTGGTGTGCTTGAAGCGCACAAACCAGATTTTGTTGTTGCACCTAAAACAACCGAACAGGTACAGCAAATAGTGCTTCTTGCCAATAAGGAAAACATACCAATTGTTCCAATGGGAAACGGGATGTCGCTAACAGGACTGGTAATTCCATTAAAAGGCGGAATTGTGCTGGATATGAAACGAATGAACAAAATTCTTGAGGTAAACCCTGTTGCCCGGTATGTAGTTGTTGAAGGAGGTACATCCCAGGGTGTACTTAAGGCGTATCTCCAGAAGCATTATCCACAATTACGGCATAGCCTTCCTGATGCACCTGCTGCCACAACAATAGCTGCAAATGTAGCTTTACATGGACAGGGGAAGTTAACCCAGCAGTATGGGTTTAATTCTGATATGGTTACCGGACTGGAAGTAGTTCTTCCGACAGGAAAAATCTGCAGAATTGGCTCTCCATCCATTGGTTCATACTGGTTTTCTAAAGGACCATCCCTGCCGGATATTTCTGGTCTGTTTTTAGGATGGTTAGGAACCACCGGTATTATAACAAAGGTAGGATTGATGTTATATCCAAATAAAAAGTTTAGAGAGGTAGAATTGTTTGTAACAGATAGGGTAGAACTAATACCAGAGATACTATATAAGTTAACATACATAGAGTTACTTGAAGATATCAATGTCTGGTTTGCACCACGTCCACTGGTATTTAAGGATACTTTTCAGATAACGATTTATTTTACCGGTGATGACGAAGAAGAAGTTGAATTTAAAAGGAAGATGTTATGGAATGCTATGCAGCAATATATAGACTCTAAAGATGGTGGATTCATGAGTATCCAGTATCTAAAGGAAAGACTATTAGAAATGCCCCAACGAGGTGTTGCTGAGTTTGCGGATGTACCTAAAGGTGGAGGGTTTGAGTATTCTGGTCCAATAATTCCTATAGATCATTTTCCTCGTTATGCTGCAAAGCTTGTTGCACTCGCGCAGAGGTATAATCTTTTGTATTCAGGGGCAGCAAGACTTATATCAGGTGGACATTCTATGATGTTTGCCATTTCTTTTGCATTTAATCGGGATGATAAAGGAATGATGGAAAGGGTAAAACAAGCCCTTGATGAAGCTACGCAGTTTGCTCTTGAACAAGGTGGCATCCCATGGAAGCCCAATTTTTTAGAACAAAGAATGATCCTTGAGAGAATGGATCCAAATACCAGAGATATCTTTAAAACGATAAAGGAAACCCTTGATCCTAAACATATTATGAACCCCGGGAACTGGGAGATAAGCTAATGGAAAAGGCATATAGCATCAAATATGGTGACATTGTTCACCGCTGTTTCAGGTGTGGATATTGTAAATTCCCCGATGATTATACAGATTTTAACTGTCCATCTTATAGGTCCTTCGGCTGGGATACATACTCCCCGGGAGGCAGGATGTGGCTTATCAGAGCATGGATAAATGATGAGATCAAAACATCCCAGCATCTTGCAGAGATCATGTATGCGTGTGCAGCTTGTGATAACTGTAAAATTCAATGTGTATTTCCTAAATTCCGTGATTACCTACCATACATATTTGAAGAAGCAAAGATTAAGCTTGTGGAGGAGGGTATTATTCCACCACTGGTTAAAAATTATTTTAAGGCTATAATAACGCATGGTAATCCTTACAATCTTCCTCAAGAACAAAGGGTTGATTGGGTACATGAAATGCAGATTCCAGAATTTAACGGACATGAATATCTTTTTTATGTCGGATGTGTTGGTTCATTTGATGAAATAGGACAAAAGATGGCACGGAGTGTAGCAAGGGTGCTACTTAAGGCTAATGTGTCATTTGGCATCCTGGGAGAAGAGGAAACCTGTGACGGCAATGATGTCAGGTCCATGGGTGAAACAGAACTTTTTAAACAGCTTGCCTCTGAAAATATAAAAAAGTTTAAAGAAAAAGGCGTAAAAAAAATTATTACACTGGATCCGCATGCATTTAATGCATTCAAAAATTACTATCCGGCTTTAGGCTCTGATATGGAGGTTTTTCACCACATAGAAATATTTGAAAGATTATTAAAAGATAAAAAGATTTCACCATCAGGCTATGCAAAAAAGGTTACATATCATGACCCGTGCTATCTTGGAAGGCACAATGGCATTTATCAGCAACCAAGAGAAATACTGAAGATGATACCATCCCTTGAATTTGTAGAGATGCATCAGCATGGTGTAAACGCCTTTTGTTGTGGTGGTGGAGGTGGTAATTTCTTCACAGATATTATAAATTCCGGGGAGGATAGCCCGAATAGGGTTAGAATTAGACAGGCATTGATTACAGGAGCCAGCGTTGTCGCTGTTGCTTGCCCGTATTGTGAAAAAATGCTTTCTGATGCAGTGAAAACCGAGGGTATAGATGACAGGTTAGAGGTTCTTAGCATAGCTGAGATAATAGAAAGGGCATTAAGTATATAACATTTTGTTCTGGAGTATATAAAAGATCCCTTATATGCCTTCCTGTTCCCCGTTTTCACGAGGACAGGTTTTGCAGATGCATTTTTCGGGTTAA
>Ga0207433_10004834_pt1 | contig 24463 bp, 24 predicted proteins | sample YelNatPaOPGAMG01_FD_187559 | JGI IMG/M metagenome (GOLD analysis project Ga0207433, IMG submission 187559) | Hot spring thermophilic microbial communities from Obsidian Pool, Yellowstone National Park, USA - OP-RAMG-01 (SPAdes) (version 3) | ecosystem: Environmental > Aquatic > Thermal springs... | reverse complement strand
ACAGGCGCATCCTTTGCACTTTTAATACCCATCGCTCTTCTGCTGCATGATTAACTCTTGAGGCACATCCAGCTTTTCTCTCTCGCGTCCTTGGAGCTATATCTATACTTCCATTAGTCGCTGTTAACAGAAAAAAGAGGGGGTTTTGCGTGAGGTTTAAGGCTTACTTGTATGAAAATCGGTATGCGCAATTGCGGCATAGATACCTTTGAACTTCTCCGTGGCGCGTGTATCTGATGCCGTCCTTGTACACTCGGTCGCAGCCGCATTCAGGGCATCTAACCGTCTTTACATCATTTACCATTCTCACCTCCAAACGACTTTACGAGGAAACACTAAAAAAGGGGGAATTTGCGGGAGAATTCTTCACGAGTCTCAAGTTCACTTCAATCCTCATATTGCTTATGCTAACAACCTTGACAGCAACAACACTCCGGAAAACAAAAAGAAAACGCCAACATCCCTAAATTTTTCTTTTAATAATCGCTAACAGAACATGTATGGGATTAAGAGGAACTTGGAATTCTCTTTAGTCTGGTCTTGCAGAATTATTCGTCGCGTATTCTAAAGGACCAGTTGAGTTATCATTAAGGCGATGATAATTATTGGCAGTATTTTCAGTGCTTTCTTGTTGAATTTTTGTGCTTCTTCTGTTTTCTTTGCATCTACAAGTTTCATTATGTATACAGACGCTGAAAGGTTGTAGAGGAAAATCGCGTATATGGCGAGCATCATTCTGTCAGCTAGAGTCAGATAGCCTACTGGAGGTATGCCGCTTAGTAGAGCCAAATGAAAAGCCGTTGCAGACATGAGGGTTGTGACACCTAGGCCTATTCTTTGAGCAAAGTTTTGCGGCGATATGGCAAAAGCAAGCAAAGATATTGTAGTTATAACAGCGATAGGCAAAACACTTTTGATAAAAGACGAGATTACAGGGCGCTTCAGTGTGATGCTAAACACAAATCTCGAATACGCTTCATCACCATATGAATGCTCTGTTACACTTGCCTCAAACTCTCCAATCTCCCAGCCTGCTACGTTAACAGTGTCATCGACATTTGACGTTGGGTCTGCCTCAAAGGATAAGTATGAAGCGTTAAGGTTCTTATGCTCCAGTTCTACAGTAAGCGTATGTGCCTCAAATGGGTACCGTGCGAAGTCAAAAGTTTTTATGAAATCCCCCCTAACGCGATACTCCAGATAACCTTGGTCTTCACTCGAGTAGATCTCATATTTTGTAGGATATCCATTAACAAACTCGAACTCCTTTACATCCTCTAAGCCTATCTCAGAAGAATTGAACCTAAACCAGAGATAGAAATCTAATCGATAACTACTCGCTGCCAAATCAATTTTTTCAACATTTACAAGCCATACTCCAACCCTAACACTTGCAGGATTACCCGACAAATTCACAGTTCTTACATTACACATTAAAATTGGAAAAAGGGCTAGCGCCACCAACAATAAGAGTATTCGCCGACTTTTCACACCATTCCACCCCTGAAACGACAAGCATGTTCTGCTCATAACCCAGTTTATTATATAAAAATTTCGAGCGGTCCGCAACCTAGCATACATCTATCGTTTACCCTGCAAAAAACTATAAGTTTTTGGCAATATAACTTCTGTTAGTTGCTGTTAACCAAAACACGTGCAAACTGTACAAAAAGAGCTTTAGGTTAAATTTTAGACATCATTTTATGTTGGTGTTTTTTCCTTGGAAAGATAACAATCATTATAGAGAGGACCATTAATAGTGACAGAGTGATGGCAGATGGAAATTCAGGGATCGCTACTATTTCATTGTTTGTTTTGGAAGGTAAGGGATCTGCGAATAGATAGCCGTTTCCCATTCCAGCGTAGATGATGCCGTCATGGATTTTCAGGGAAATGGCATAGTATGCGTCTTCTGTAGTGTTGAAGGAAACTTCCCAGTAGATTCCGTTGTAGGAGAGAATTTTGTTGGCTGTTCCAGCATACAGCTTACTCCCATAGGTTTCTAGTGAAAAAATCCAGTAGTCGTTTTCCAGTATGGTAGTCCAACTATTTCCGTCGAACTCGATTACTCTTCCGCTAAATCCTGTACCTCCTTGATATAGTGGCTTTCTCCAGCCTTGATCTCTTGTTGCCAAGTAAAGCTTGCCATTGTAAACTTGCATGTCAAGAAAAGCGTAAACATCGTCGAAGCTTGCTGCAATACTCCATTTTGTTCCATTGAAAGAATATAGTTTGCCACCAGAACCTATGTACATGACGTTATTGTAAACTTCAAAGGAGTCGATGCTACCGAAAGCGCCAGAGAAGGCTAATGTTGCTGAAAAATCATTGTCAATATGCCAGTTGGCTGGGTTAGTTACAGAACCATTACAGTAATAGAGTTTTGGCAGATTGTCAAGCATAGTTCCAGCATAGACTGTGTTGTTGTAGACCCCGAGCACTTTAATGTAAGATGGAACCGGGAAAATCAAGATAAGTGATGTTCCATTATAATAGTATAATCCACCTTGTCCTCCAGCAAGAAGAAAAGTTTCTGCATAAAAGTAAGTTTCGAAACTGGTTGGCCCGGCTTTAACAAGCCAAACATCACCGCCGCATCCAAGAGAAGTTGTCCAGCCCGCAATCGCATAACCATAATCAACAGTGTGCACTACACCCCATGCAACATCATCAGCAATTCCCCCATAGGTTTGATTCCATTCAATGTTACCGTTTAGGTCAGTCTTGATAAGCCAAAAATCTTTGCTAAAACCAAAAGAATTCGTCCAGCCTGCAATTGCGTAACCTTCCCCACTAGCCATTACTAAATCGCAAGCGCGTTCATTACCAAGCCCTCCATAAGTCTTGTTCCACTGCATATTTCCAAACAAGTCTGTTTTAACTAGCCAAAAATCTTCGTCACCAGATGTAAAAGATGCTGTGTAACCCGCTATAGCATAGCCTTCGTCGTCAGTTTTCACTAAAGCTCTTGCAATGTCACGATCTATTCCTCCAAATGTCTTGTTCCATAATTGGTTGCCATTGGCATCAGTCCTGACAAGCCAAAAATCCATGTTGCCTGCGCCAAAAGAAGCTGTACCACCTGCTATTGCGTACCCGCCATCCGAAGTTTGAACAATAGACCAGCATTCATCAAAGTTTGCTCCTCCATATGTTCTGTTCCACTGCATGTTTCCTTCAGCGTCAGTTTTGACCAGCCAAAAATCATAGTAGCCAGCACCAAAAGAGGTTGTGATGCCTGCGATTGCATATCCTCCATCTTGGGTTGAAATAAGGCAGTATGCTTCATCATCACCTATTCCGCCATAAGTCTTGTCCCATTGGACATTGCCAACTGAGTCAATCTTGATTAGCCAAAAATCATAATCGCCAGCGCCAAAAGTATTTGTGGAGCCGGCTATTGCATAGCCACCGTGGCTTGTTTGCACTAAGGCATGATAACCACAATATTCATTGCTTATTCCTCCATATGTCTTATACCACTGGATATTACCATTCGAATCTGTTTTGACTAACAAAATATCAGTAAGACCAGAGCCAAAAGAATCTGTGCAGCCTAATATGGCGTATCCTTCATCGCTTGTTTGCACCAAGGAATATGCCAAGTCAAGTCCAGTTCCTCCATATGTTTGATTCCATTCTGCTAAGGCAACTTGCCTCTGAATCCCCAAGGTTACAGTTGTAGTTTCAAGCGAAACCAAAAAAGTAGGAGCGTCTGCAACGTTCCAACTGCTTCGACTGTAAACATAGAGTCTATTATTAGCTGCAAGATATAGATCTCCCTTGTAGACAGCCATGTCTACGATAGGATAATCATCCGGCACCTTGAAGTACATCCCCCAAGGATTATTGAAGTGAAATGCACTGTTTTTTACAGAATTTGTCGCACGTAAATCGATTGAACAATTGCCTAGCAAGGACGCGGAGATATTTAGTGTGAAGTACTCTTGTGCCTCATCAAAGCTTCCATCTACTGGCGTTGCATTCATCCATGGACCGTTGTTAATTCTATATTCTACACTTGTTATTGTGTTTATTGTTATACTCTTACGTGTTTTCGGTATGCGGAAGAAAACTTCTTGCCAATCAGGCCATCTGGGGCGACTGTATGGGTTGCAGTTGGGATATGGAATCTCGGTCGCATATCCGGTGAAAGTTAATGTTCCATCATTTAATTGGTATTGATTCGTGTCAAAAATAATTTCTGGAAATGTATCGACAATGTCTGGAATTCCATCCTCATCTGTATCACGCCATCCAAGTTGTTCTTGAGTAGCTTCACAGATTTTTCGCGCATTTGAAGTCATTAAGCAACAAGAGCCATCAGCGTCCGAAACATTCAGATATCCACTAAACTCCTTTATTCCATTATATTCATCAGTCGCGTAAAATAGATGGGATATTTCGTGTGCAAGAATAGCTTCTAATAACGCGGAATCAATCCATCTAGTAGTACTTATGACAAAAGGACCTCCAATAATGGCACCAGCATCGTATCCATCTGGAAAACAACCGTCAGCATCGTTGGAACTGTCTACTATGAAAAGGATATATGCCCAATCTGTTTTTAGCCTGTTTCTAAGATTGTTTACATAATCGAGCACGCTTCGATAACCAAGATTATCTATTGTTTCAGTAACCCATAATGGATATTCGGAGTAGAAGCGATTAATTGGTTCATAGCTTGTAGGCACACGATAATTAACCTCCATAGAAAAAGAAATGTTTGCTGAAGGATTATAGGCTTTCAGCCAATTTAGCGCATTCATTATTCTATTAATCATTTTTGACTCTTCTGTTTCAGTCCAGTCTTCAGTGTTAGGATCGATTGCTCCATTACTTTCGGGAAGTATTACACCGACAGCCATACTTCCTAATAAAAACTCGCTGGTTTCATAGTAGCCAGGATGTAAAGGCTTGTGTGAACAGATTGGATAATAATCAACATTGTTACTGTCAATGATATATGGCGTGTCACCAATGCCGTCTCCATCTGCATCAATACCCGAATAACCAGTCCAATGATTTCCGCCCCAAGAATATCCATCATCCCAAAAGTTTATGGAAGGTTCAATTGGATTACTTGAGGCAAAATCATACACATGCTGGTCGTTTTCGATGAAATTTATATAGTAAAAGCGGTTATTAGATGACTCAGAAAAACCTATGCCGCAAGTATTTTTCTCTATGTTGCTTGCAAATATGGTATTGTTCCACGAGTTTTCTAACAAGAGTCCATAACTATTATTCATTATATCGAAGGCAGAAATTCTGTTAAAATTTGAACCTGCTAATAATTGGATGCCCACATCGAAGTTTTTGACTTCAAAATTCATGATTTCGCAGCCTGTTGCGCCAGAAACAACTATTCCACTTCCCGTGTTTGATCCCAGCACACAGAATCCTTCTCCATCCAGAACTATATTGCTCTGTTCGATAACAATCCCATGGCTCTCAGTTAATATTTCTCCAGTTAATGCATAGAAGTTTCCATTTCGTCTTATGGGTGCGGTAGGCGGATCAATAGTCCCATCGCTCCTAATGTAAATGGTTCCATCCCAAGCTTTAACTGGTTGAACATTAAACGCCGGTGTTAACATGCCAAACATAAGAAGACACGGCATAATAAAAGAAATTAAATTCTTCATTCTTCATTCTCCTTATATACTTAAACCATATGGTTATAAATTAATATTAATATCTTTTGTAATCATCTTATAGAAGAAAAATCCACCAACTTGATAAATAAAACGTTTCTTGGATGGTTTTTTCCTTTTAGGGCAACATAAATTCTTGGAATTTAAATTGGCACCTAAATTTCGCAAGAAATGCCTTCTGTTAGTTGCTGTTAAATGATTGTGTCTTTGTATTGTGGTGGTGTTAGGTGTGGTTCTGCTTGTTCTTTGTATGTTTGGCGCCAGCTTTCAATGCTTTTGTTTATGTAGGCGCCTTGTTGTTCAGGCAGTGCGTGTCCCATCCAGAACTCTATATAAAGCGGGTCTACTTTGTGGTCGCTTAGGAATGTGCGGAATGCTGCTCTTAGCGAGTGTGGGCTGTATGGGTTTCTGCCTTTAAAGTTGCCTGCGAATTTTTGTGCTGTTTTGTGGAAGTAGGCATGCACAACCCTTGAAGACACAGCATAAATGGGTTCCCCATCTTCCAATCTACAGTTGACTAAATAGTCTCTAAGCGACTTCACAGACCAGCTGCCCAAGAATGTTATGAATGATACGCCGGTTTTCTTTCGTGTTAAGCTTAGGCATATGGGCGTAGTGCCCTTTTCAAACTCTTCCTTAACATCGCCGTATCTTAATGCTAAAAGGTCTGAAACGCTTAATCCGCTTTGAACAATTGAAACTGCTATGCTTCTGTATATGGGCTTGTCCATATAGGCTATGAAATCGCCTACTTCCTCTATGGTCCATGGATGCTTCTTGTTTAACGGCTGGGCTGGCGGCAATTGCACATAGCGTAGGCTTATGGAAATGTCAAAGTATTTTGCTAAGCTTTGAACAGCGCCAACGTAAATTCTAATAGTCTTAGGCGAGTAGCCTTTATTCTGAAGCCAGGCGACAAAGTTGTTAAGTGTAACACGATCTATACGTGTTCTCTGGCTTCTTGGCAGAAGCCTATCTCGCTCCACACGATCTAAGAAATCCTTTATTGACCCTTGAGCTGAGTAAAATTGCTGAAAAACCGCTAAGCCACGACTATAAACATTACATGTTCCAATCTTCAAAAAAGAAAGAAACCCGGAAACCTCAGATTCAGCCTCAACCTGCAAAAGAAACACCCCAAAAACAAAAAATTTCACTGCACAAAGCTTACAGCGACTTCCTAAAAGATTTGGAGCGTCTAAAATCACCCGAAAACAAAAAAAGAGGGGAATTTGCGGGAGAAATCTCCAAGCGTTTCGAATGCGAAATAATCCCATAGTTTTTTTATATAATCCGTTAGGTTTTTGGTTGAAAGTTCAATATGCTTTTTTACGGTATTTTTGCGTGTTTGAGTTTCTTGCTTGCTTGTTCTCCGCCAGCTCCCCAATTTTCCATTGGAACCTCGTGGATCACAATTTCAACTGCTTCTGCAGGAATACCCATTTCAGTGAAAACTTTAGTTATGCCCTTTATAACTTTCTTCTTAGCCTCGTTTGAGAACCCCTTCCACACATTAACATGAACAATTGGCATAATTTGAGCTTGGTCCTATACTATATAAAATCTTCGCATTTAGGAATTCTTGTAGTTTCTCCTACTCAAAAGGGTAAAACCGACCGCAATCATAAGGTGACAAGGATAGTTAAATTAAAAAGAGTGGTGGAAAATTTGGAGTTATACATACTTTTGGCACTTATAGCAATACCATCTTTGATATTGCTGAATATAGCTTAGTGGACCTTTACACGTTGGACAAACAGGCGGAGTCGCCTGTTGACCAGCGACTGTAAGAGCAGCAGCCTCAGCAACAGGTTTCAACAGAACAAAGTCCCCCGCAGCCTGAACCTCTTCCCACGAGACTTCACGCATTTCGCCGTCCTCGCCTTCTATGTTTAATGAGATACCAACCTTACCCACAGTGAAACCAATGTCCTTAACAGTTCCTACAACGAAGCCCTTACCATCTATAACTTTCATTCCAATGAGTTTATCTTTTGTTATACCCTTATCCTTGACCTGTTTGGCCATACTAAATCACCAGCAAGAAGGAGTAATATCGCATAATATTAATAAGCTTTAACGCTTAAAGAAACCCCGCATCCTCATAGACATTCACCACTAACCATCAAATTCTCTGCCAGACCGACAGAAAATGATAATAATAAGTCAAGATGAAATAAGACGTGGGACCAAAAATGTCGACACAAAGCAGTTCTCAATTCGATATAAACCATTGGCTCCTACGCCTCGTGGCATTCATAATCGACAGCATAATTATCGGCATACCAGCAGCAATCATATACTATTTTATAATTGTGCCACTCGTTTGGCCCGCCACATATCTTTATGGTGTTTATTTATATGGGGGAGCACCATGGTGGGGTTTCCTACTACTCTGGTTCATTCTAGGCATAATCGAGCTACTTTACTTTGTACTCTTGGAAGCATCTTCTGGCGCAACGGTAGGGAAGAAAATCCTCGGATTGCAGGTACAGATGACCAACGGAAGCAAAGTAACATTTGACAAAGCATTCATCCGCAACATAAGCAAGATATACGGGCTTCTCCTACTGCTAGACTGGATATTAGGAGTTGCCACGCTAGGACCCGACCAACGCCAGAAATACACTGACCGCATCGCAGGAACCACCGTGGTTTCAGTAAAACCAGCATTCACATCTACCACACCACCTCCACCACCGCCTCCACCTCCACCGCCATCATAAATCCCTCGGAGAGACTAGTAAAAGAAAATGGAAATGTTTGAATAAGCTTTGCAAATTAACTATGTGAGAAATATAAAGAAAAATGAATTACTTTCAAACCTAAATTCCATTGAATTGTTGCATGCATACGTGTCTTTGTTGCTTTTGCTTCTTCATGATGAACATTAATGGAAGCAATGCATTCTTGATTGCATTGTTCACATTGAGCTTTATGATTATAATTAGGGGTTCTTGGTTTGCACTTTATATGTTGATGACGAATGCCTTGTCCACATTTCAGAAAGGAACATAAGCGATTATAACAAAGGCTAAAACCTAGTTTTCATCTTAGTTATTTCTGGTGAAACAATGTCTCTAACGTTGCGAGATGCTCAACATTTATGCTGGAAAAACTTTAGGAAAATCAATGAGAAACTTGACCCAGAAAGAGGCAAAATTTGGACACCTTTTGTCATGGTTACTGATTTGCTTGAGGAGGCTGGTGAAGTGGCTGCTGTGGTTAAGGGGTTGGAGGGTTTTAAGTCGCCTGAAAAGCCTAAAACAAAGAATATGCTTGCAACAGAGCTTTCAGACATGCTTTATATAATCTTTGTTTTAGCTGAACATTATGGCATAGAATTGGAAGAAACATTTTTGCAAACAGTGAATGATTACATGTTGAGATTTATCAAATGACCTGCTGGAAGACAGATATGAAAAGAATTACATTAATCATACGTCAAACAGAAATAAGCAAAATATTTCCTAATGGATTAAGGGTTTTGTTAGAAGATAATGCCTCAACGCTTGATGCAATTAAAACAGTTGATAATGAGATAAAGAAGAAATGTGGAAGCTTCCCAGTGAAGAAATATGCGAGTTTGCTGCAGATGGTTTATAATTCGCGTGAAAACCGATTTTATAAACAAGTTGCAATACAAGCTCATGTCAGTTCGAAAGAGTTTCTGAACATAAGAGAAAACCCAAAGCTGTCCATACCAGACGGAACAGTTATTATTTTAATTCCTCATGGCGGATGCCAAACTGATTGGGAAGAACCAATAAGATAAGATATGCGACATGAGAAAAAGAAAGGAAAGACTACAGCTTTTTGTACACCATGTCGTTTTCTCTTACACGTTGAATAACTTTTAAGCCTATACTTTGCCCAGCCTTGGCGTTTTGAACGTTTTGATGCTCAATCTGCATGGATTCGACGACTTGTTCAAAATCTGTTGTCGGCCCTTTCAGCACTATTGTGTCGCCTACAGCCAACGGTGCAGTAAGCTCAATAACGGCAACGCTTATTTTAGTGAAGAAATGAGTTATACGCCCTATTTTGACAATGTTTTCTTCACTCAATCTGTTCATCTCCTAAAAACAAGAATAACATTATTAGCATAAATAATTTATTCAATGACCTCGCCCTCCAAATGCGTTGAAAAAGCCTTAACAACTTTTACTTTCAGAACTTTACCCAAAATATTACTGCGCCTTTGCATTACTATGGGCTTGTAGGCGAAGTTGCGTCCAATCCAAGAACCAGAAATCTTGCCAACCTCGTCAATCAATATTGGACCTGTCCATCCAATCCATTGTTGATTCCTTTCAAACGCTATTTTTCTAGCAAGCTCTGCCACAATACTGCTTCTTTTTTTAATTTCTGCAAAAGGCACAAAATCTCTGGACATTTTTGCTGCTTCAGTTCTAGGCCTCGCAAAAAACTTTGAAACATTCACAATATCAGGTTTAACATTTCTAATCAATCGCAAAGTGTTTTCAAACGCATCATTATCTTCGCTTGGAAAACCGCAGATAACATCTGTGGATATTGTGACATTTGAAAAAGTGTCTCTGAAAACGTTTACTATCCTTTTAAAATCGTCAACACAATAAAATCTGCACATACGCTCCAAAGTTTTGTCATCGCCACTTTGTACGGGTAAGTGAATAAATTTGTAGATTTTTTCATTTTTGAAAGCTTCTATTAAATCATCTAAAATATCCGCTGCCATATTGGGGGTCATCATGCCAACACGAACCCTGAAATCTCCTTCAACATTACAAATGCCATCCAACAATTCTGCAAGATTCGTGCCTTTATCTCTGCCATAACACGCTACATCTTGCGACGTAACCCAAAACTCTCGCACTCCCATTTGCAAGTCACATTTCACTCTTTCAGTAACTTCTTGAACATCATAGCTTCTCAAATGCCCCCTTGCATGCACAACACAGCAGTAAGCACATGAACCTAAACAGCCATAGCTCACGGGAATAATGCTGATTACTGGATTTAAGCGAAGTCTAGGCAGACTTAAACTAGGCTTGGAATTTGACGCATCTTTTAAAGCAATTATCCTTTCGCCATTTAGTACTCGCTTCACAACCTCAACTATTTTTTCGCCAGCAGCAGGACCTACAACTCCACTAAAACTCACTTCCTTGGATAGCCGTTCAAAATTGATTAATGGCAAACATCCTGCAACAATCAGTTTTTTGCCTGATGGAACACGCTTCAGAATTTCAATTATGCGATTTTCAGTTGGACCTTTAACAGCACAAGTGTTGTAAACTACTAGGTCTGCTGTTGCAACAGAATGTGATAGGTTAAACCCAGCCTTTGCTAAGCACCCAGCTAAAACTTCACCGTCAGCCAAATTTGTAGAGCACCCGAAACTCTTAACGAAGACTTTTGCGTTTAGCATGATAAATTCATTAAGTGCTTTAACACGAAATAAAAACATAAGGGTTGCTGAAAGAAAGAAAATTTACACAAAAATGAAATGGATCTTAGCAAGGCTTATAAGTCTAAGAACGAGCATGATTAAAACATATTTAAAACATATTATAACAAAGTATATAATCCGTCCCGAAACTCTGAAGCTTACATGGAGGGAGAAAGCGAATGAAGTTGATAACACTCTATCTTCCTGAACCTTATATTAAAGCATTAGATCAGCTTGTAAATGAGAGATTTTATCCAAATAGGGCTGAAGCAATTCGAGTAGCTATTCGAGATTTAATAAATGAGGAAGTTGTTCGGAGGAAGTGGGTTGACTAAAGTGTGCCTTACAGAACATGCGCTTAAGTTTGCATGGCGCGGAATGAATGGCGATGAGATTCTGCCGCCTAACACATGCCACATTGCAGTTATTGGCGTTGGAGGCGCAGGAAACAACACTGTAACTAGGCTTATGGAGATGGGTATAAGCAGTGCAGAGTGCATAGCAATAAACACTGATGCATTACATTTGAATGTTTCAAAGGCTCATAGAAAACTCTTGATAGGAGAAAAACTCACGAAGGGGCTTGGTGTTGGAGGGGACCCAAAGCTTGGGAAAGCTGCAGTTCAAGAGTCAAAAGGACGTGTTGAAGAGTTGCTTTCAAATATGGACATAGTCTTCATAACAGCGGGTTTAGGTGGCGGGACAGGAACAGGTGCCGCTTCAGTAGTTGCAGAGATTGCAAGAAGAAAAGGTGCAATAGTTGTAGGCGTTGTAACTACGCCTTTCCGTATTGAAAAAGGACGAATTGAGTATGCTGCTTCAGCATTAACTGAAATGCGCAGGCAATGTGACACTGTTGTTGTGATAGATAATAACAAACTTATGCAGCTTGTGCCGCAACTGCCGATAAATGAAGCTTTCAGAGTGGCAGATCAAGTTTTGGCAAACATGATTAAAGGTATTGTGGAGACCATTTCATCACCAAGCCTAATCAACCTTGACTTTGCAGATTTTAAGACAATTGTTAGAAGAGGTGGAGTGGCTGTTGTTGGGGTAGGCGAGTCAGATGCGCCCAACAGGGCAGAAGAAGCAGTGCGAAATGCCTTAAGAAGTCCATTGCTAAACGTAGATTATGCAGGTGCAACTGGAGCATTGATTCATGTAACAGGTGATACGCATATGACTATTGAGGAGGCAAATCGTGTAGGCGAAATAGTCACAGAGATGATGGATGGCAATGCATTAGTTATATGGGGTGCAAGGGTTAACCCAGAACAAAATGGCAAATTAAAAGTTACATTAGTCATGACAGGTGTAAATTCGCCACATATCCTAAGCGGATTCGGAACAATTGCACCGCAGCTTTATAATCTTGAACCATATGCGGAACCAGAAAAACCATTGAATATTAAGCTGAATCTTTATCAGCTAGAAAATTTTCAATGAAACAACCTCTTTTTTAGGCTAAGAAACTCTCTTTTCACTCTCAGTTTTAATGGTATTGCCTCACCAAAAGGTTTGCATAACCCCTTATTCAACGCTTCAATTACTCTTTCAAAATCTAATTCTGCATCCACAAGTGTATAGGCACAACCTATTTCTGGACCATAATGGGCATCACTCCCAGCAATCTGTGGTTTCCCAAGCTGGGAAGCCAATTTTTTTCCATGCTTAACAGAGTAACGAAACGGCAAAGCAGAAGCGTTTATTACCTCTACTAAGTCAAACTTTGAATTTGCGTGTCTACCTAAACTTTCTCTGAAAAAAGTTATCGGATGACAAGCCACAGCTATGCCGCCGGCATTATGAATCCTGTCCACAGTTTCATCCACGCTAAGCTTTGCCGGAATTGTCTCTTGAACATTAAGCCCTATGATGTGCCCATTCAAACTTGAAATTTCTATTCCTGGAAAAATTAGAAAATCTGAAATTTTCGCTATGTTTAATTTCGCTATGTTTAATGCACCGTCAATTCTGTCATGGTCTGTTATGGCAACACCGTTTAATCCATGTTTTTTTGCGTAAAAGACAAGCTCTTCAGGTGTTATTAAGGAATCATACGAATAACAAGTGTGGACATGTAAGTCGATTTTTAATTGCAAAATTTCACCAATGCGCGTTTTTAGGATGTTTTCGCTAAATTCTTTCGGATCTTCTCCAGTTTTTCACTGAGCTCTTGCCCGTTTTCTTCTATCTTTCGGAACAAAGGCTTTGCTTTAGCTATTTTGTGTTTCGTTTGAAGCGACGTTAAAGCTTCATTCCATTTTTGTTCGTGAACACTTCCTTGCAAATTGAGGATTTTCCAAAGTTCTTCTGCAGCAAATGGAATAAACGGAGCTGAAATTACAGCTAAAGCCTTGACGATTTGCACTGCAACGTAAATTATGCTTCCAGCCTTTTCCTTGTCCTTCTTAATTAGGTTCCACGGTTCTTTCTCGTTTAAATATTGGTTTCCCAAGCGGCTTAAGCCTATTACATTGTTTGCAGCAGATTGAAGTTTACAATTTTCAATTTCCTCCGCAACAGTTTCTACTTTACCCTTCAAAATTTCCAGAATCTGCTTATCACTTTCATCTAATGCTGTTGGCTGTGGCACTTCGCTGTTGAACTGCGTATTTATGAAGGCTAATGTTCGGTGGATGAAATTGCCAAATGTGTCATTCAAATCTGCATTTACCTTTTCGATGAGGAGTTCCCATGAAAAGTTTGAATCTTTCGTTTCTGGACGTGTCGCCATTAAGAAGTATCGCCAACAATCAGCAGACAAAAGCTCTAAGGCTTCATCGATGAATATGCCTACTCTCTGACTTTTTGAAGCTTTTTCTCCTCCAAACTGCAGAAACTCGGTTGCTGAAACATTCCATGGCAGAACATAACCTTCGTCTGAAGCTAAAAGCAAAGCGGGAAAGATTATTGTATGAAATGGAATGTTGTCTTTTCCAATGAAATAGAGCGTTTTTGTGTCTTTGTTGAACCAGAATTCCTTCCACTTTTCAGATTCACCCTTGCCTCTAAAATATTCAATAGTTGCTGAAACATAGCCCAGAACATTTTCAAACCAAACGTAGAAAGTTTTGCCTTCTGCTCCAGGAAATGGTGCGGGAATCCCCCATTCCACATCCCTTGTCATAGCCCTAGGTTTCAATCCTTCCTTTATCAAGTTTAAGCTAAAGTTCCTAGCGTTAATTGGATACTGCTTGTTATTACTGATGTAATCGTTGAGTTTTTCGGAGAATTTTGTCAAGTCAAAATACCACTGCTTGGTTCTCTTCACTGTTGGCTTACTTTTGCAGATTGCACAGTAAGGCTCGATTAGAAGCGTTGGTTCTAAAAGCCTGCCGCATGCGTCACATTGGTCTCCGCGGGCTGGTTCATATCCACAGTATGGACATTTTCCTTCCACAAATCTGTCTGGCAGGAAACGTTCACATTTTATGCAGTAAAGCATTTCTGTTTCTTGAGTGAAGATGTAACCATTTTCGTAAATTTTTCTATGATGATTTTGCACAAATTCTATGTGAATAGGATTTTCTGTTCTTGTGTAATTGTTAAAGGAGAACCCCCATTTCTTGAATAATTCAACAACTTTTGCATGAATTTTATCGGTTAACTGTTTCGCTGAAATCCCAAGCCTGACAGCTTCAATTTCTATTGGCGTTCCATGCTCATCTGAACCACTAACCATAACTACATCTTCGCCCTTCAACCGATAATATCGAGCAACAACGTCAGCAGACAAAACCTGCACTAATGTGCCTAAATGTGGAAGATAATTTACGTAAGGCCAAGCGCAGGCAACTATAACTTTTCCGAGTTTCACGACACCTCCAAATTTTTCGTTCATATGGACAAGACAATGTAGATTCTATTACTTAAAGATAAAACGGATAATATTGCTTTTTTCATCCTTGCAAAAGCAATAGCATAAGTATGCAAGTGCGTTGCCACGATTTAATCCAAGATTTATCGGTGGTTTAAGTTTGATTTCGAATTAAAAGGTTTAAAATTTCTTCCATTTTTATGGCTGGTGCATCTGTTCTTATACCTTTAGAATTAAAGTGTGTTAAACACGCTTTGAAACCCTCTTTCTGCAATGCCTCAATAACTCTTTTTATGGATGGAGCGGGCAGATTCAGCTTATCACACATTTTATCAACTACGTAATAGCCCAAAGAAGCATCAGCTTCAGCATCTATTAAATCCAAGATTTTACATATCTTACTTCTATGCGCCAAATTTTTTTTGACATCTTGCCTCATCAGTTCGCAAAATTTTTTGTCAACTATTTTTCCAAGCCATAATGGTCCTGCCACGCTAAGCTTTGAGTCGCATTCACTGCATTTTCCAGAATGTTCATGAAGGGATAGTTGTCTTGCTGTTTCTCTGTGGAAGCAGTTGAAACAGTGAAAAATATAACCCATGTTTTGTATGCTTTCATCAGCTTTTTTTGCGCCGTATTTTATGATTGCATAAACGCGAATATAATGGTCTGTGCTGTGGCTGAACACTACTTGTATGCCTACGTTCTGTTTTGCTGCCGTTGTGGCTAAGCATCCAGCTAACAGTCTAACAGCTAATTCGTGGCAATACTCTGTGCGTAGTGGCTTGCCGCCATACTTTCTTACACAAGCTTTAGGATGCACTCCACATAGGGGCGCCATGTCAGTTGCTGTCAAAGCAATGAAACCATTGTTTCGTAAAGCACGAATTGCAGAATCTAAATAGGGCACTGGAGAACCAAAGGGGTCAATGTCAATTGCATCAAATCTTTTGTATGGTGCACCGTACTGTGCCAGAAGATGATTTGCGTCTTCGTTTTTCACAATCACATGTTCGCCAAGTCCATTTACGAGCACGTTATAGTTTGCAAGTTTGAAAGCGTTCTCATTGATATCACCAATTAAAACTTTCTTCACACCTTCAACCTCAACAGCAAAACGAATTCCTCTAACTCCGCAACCAGCAAGCGGTTCACAAACAGAAATTTCATGCTTCACCATTCTCTGATAGGCTTGTAGGGCTAAAATGGCAAAGTCACGGTTTAGCTCCATGATTGGATTATAAAAAACTGGAGCTTTTGAAGGTGCATATTCAGATGGCGATTTTACGAATGCTTTGAGCTTAGGTATAAGAAGTTTTGCTTTGCCTTCAGTGATTATTTCAGTAGGAAAATTGATATTCGAGTTTTCTTCTACCATGTTCCGCGTTCCAGAGAGACATTGTAGATTCTGAATTATTAAATTTGACCATCTGCCAAATGAAGAATCGCTATGAAGCTAGTGTCTTTCAAGCTGCTCTTTTTGCAGGTTCATGCACAAGAAACAACACTATTATAAGTGTGGGTAAAATAAGCGTTAGTGCCAAATAGAATGGTAGCTGAGGAAGGAAGCCAACATATAAATAGCTGCCCAATAACATTCCTATGCCACTCATTATGTAGCTCGTAAAATTAGTGAATCCACTTACCTTGCCTCTGTTCTCTGCATTAACAAGATCTGTTGCAAGCGCCATAGAAGCTGTTCCAACTAATAGGTTTCCAAGGCCGAATAATATCATTGCAATCATGACAGTGAAGAGATTGCCAAAAATGAAGATTGTTGTTCCTATGGCAAATGAAAAGATGCCAAGGATTAATGGAGTCTTTCGTCCTATCTTATCAACCGTCTTGCCAACAGGGACAGAAGCAATAATCATAGTTAGTATAAGCGGAATAAAAACAAGCCACCATTGTTCTTGCGGTATGCCAAGAACATCTCTTGCATAAAGCGCGTTGATGACGCTGAAGAGAGAAAATCCAAACATTGTTAGAATTTGTGCAATAAGTAGCCACAGCATTGATTTTGGAACGACTTTCCAGACGTTGAAGCTCTCCTTAATAGCTTTTGGATAGGATGATATGAAATATCTGAAACGTATGGGCTCCTTGTATGTGACTATTTCCTTTAGCCTAAGTCTCCACACAGCAGCCATAAAGAAGCAAAATGTTACGATTAGATAAATGATTCTCATGCTCCACTCTAGACCAAACTGCAATAGCAAGAAGCCCGCAATTATTGGACCTGGCGTGTTAAGTGTACTGTGGATCAACTGGATAATCGATGAACCCATTCCTCTACGTTCAGGCGGCAGCGAGTCTTGCAGCATAGCAAATAAGGCAGGTTGATAGATTAGGCACAGGCTAGTCAAAATTGTTCCTAATAGGATAAAATGCCATGAAGGGGCAAATGCGAAAAACAGATGTGACAATGCCATAAAAAAGGTCATGGTAGAAATTAGCCAACGCCTCCCATACTTGTCAGCCAAATAACCGCCTGGAAAAGCTACAGCTGCCATTCCGAGAAAACCTGCAAGACCAATTATGCCTAGGGCTATCCCTGTTCCACCTAGAACGTCTCTGACATAATATTGATAATTTGGCGTAGGCATCTCACTGGCAAGATCCATTATCATCCAGCTTATAATTAGTATGCGGTAATTGCCCGTGAAGAATGAAAATTCACGCTTGATAAGTTCGATGAGACCCATAATTGTTTTCACTTTCAAAAAGCATTGACACAGAATGATATAAGCGTTGGCATATGGTAAACTATTTTTAGAGCAAGGTTTGCATTCTATTTTTAGGATGGTGAAGATTTTGAAAAAACGTGTTTTGCTTTTAACTGGTAATCCTGGAGTGGGCAAGACAACATTATTGCTGGATGTGGCTGAGGTTTTGAAGGTTAAAGGCTATAGTGTCGGTGGAATGATTAGCCGTGAGGTTCGCTCATGTGGAGAGCGCGTAGGCTTTGAGATTTTGGATTTAGGCAGTAATAAACGTGGGTGGCTTGCACATGTTAACCAGTCAGACGGCCCGCGAATTGGAAAGTATCGTGTTAATTTGAACGACCTTGACAGCATAGGTGTAGAAGCTATTTTGAAGGCGGTTGAGGAATGCGATGTCATATGCATAGATGAGATTGGTCCTATGGAGTTGTTTTCTGAAAGATTTAAAGAAGCTGTGAAACAGGCGGTTAATTGTGAAAAGCTTGTTGTTGGAGTTATTCATTGGAAGGCGAAACATGTGCTGATAGAAGGTTTAAAAAAGAGAGACGATGCCGAGGTTGTTATTGTTACATTTGCGAATAGAAGTGGATTGCAGAAATATTTTGTGGAAAAAACTGTTGATTTTCTAAAAAAATAAAAAATGGATTGCTTTAGTAGTTTTCACAATATATTTCATAATAGCTTTTCGCATGGTCACAGACTGGACATTTTTCCGGTGCTTCCTTTCCTTTAAACACGTAACCGCAGTTTCTACACTTCCACATAACAGGTTTATCTTTGTTGAACACTTTACTTTGCTTCACATTTTCTAACAACTTTCTATAGCGCCTTTCATGATATGCTTCCACTTCAGCAACCATGCGAAAAGTGCGGGCAACATCTGCAAAGCCTTCTTTTTGGGCTATTTCAGCAAAATTCGGGTAAAGCGTTCCCCATTCAAGTTTTTCGCCTTCAGCAGCTGCTAGCAGATTTTCAGCTGTGGAACCAATTATGCCTGCTGGATAAGCTGATGTTATTTCTACATTTCCACCTTTCAAATGTTTGAAGAATAATTCAGCATGCTCCTTCTCATTGTCTGCTGTTTCATTGAAAATCGCTGATATCTGTTCATACCCTTCTTTTTTGGCTACGTTGGAAAAAAACGTGTAGCGCATTCTCGCCTGCGATTCACCCGCAAATGCTGCAAGCAAATTCTTTTCAGTTTTGCTTCCCTTTAACTCCATATGCTTAAACCCTCTAATGTGCATCGCATTTGTTGTAAGCGGAATAAAAAGGATTCCATTAAACCAAAGTTTAATGCATGTTACATGTTGCTATTATTGAAGGCTATTTTAAAATGCCGTTAATTGTGAACATTTATGTCATGCAAGTTATGTCTAAACGTACTGAAGAACCTGTGTTAGGTTACTTATGGATTCCACATTAGGAGGTGCATTTTCTTTTCGGTCAATTAGTAGGGGTTTTAATCCAGCTTTATAGGCGCCTTCATAATCATGCTTGATTGAGTCTCCTACGAAAATTGCTTCTTCAGGCTTCACATGAATTTTCTTAAGAGCGTAAAGAAAGATTTCCTTGTGTGGTTTTCCTTTCTTGCAAGCGTCAATTCCCACAACAACATTGAAATAGTGTGTTAGGTTAAGCTTTTGAAGAATTTGTTTGTAGTCTTTTTCTGTTCCATTCGTGATTATACCAGTTTTGATTCCCCTACTTGATAAACACTTGAGAGTGTCTTCTACCTCTGGATAGGTTTCCAGTTCGGCATAGTCCCACCATAATTCATCAATTTTTCGAGCCAAGAACTCCTTTCTCTCTTTTATGCCTAGTCTGTCAAGCATTTTCAAATTCCATCTAATCCAGTATTCTTCTCCAAGCCTTGCCATTTCTTCGACATCAAGCTCCTTCTGATTTGCACTGTGCGCCTCAACAATTTTATCCAAAGTAATCGTGACTCCATGTATGTCCAATATCTTTTGATGGATTTCACAAACATTCGTTGTTTTGACAAGTGTTCCTCCTAGGTCAAATAGTACCGCTCTAATCTTTCTAACGTTTGGCAAAGTTCACACCTAAAGTACTAAGTTTTATCTTGACAAAGATATAATCTAACTTAAAAATTCGGGGAAAGAATACTTGAAAAATGGTCCTTTAACAGTTAATTTGGCTGGTTTGACACTTGCTAACCCAACAATGTTGGCTTCCGGAATTTTGGGTTACTCGGCAGAAACATTTGAAAGCTTAGTTAAAGGTGGAGCTGCAGCCGTAGTAACAAAATCCATTGGATTAAAACCAAGAGTTGGCTATGCTAATCCAACAATAGTCCAAGCTGATTATGGCTTAATTAATGCCATGGGGCTTCCAAACCCTGGGATAGAGGAATACGCTAAGGAGATCAGTGAAACCAAAAAGGCTTTGAAGGTGCCGTTAATTGTCAGCATTTACGGCTTTTCAGCAGAAGAATATGCCTTAGTGTCCAGAAAGGCTGTGGATGCGGGTGCTGACGCTTTAGAGCTTAACGTTTCATGTCCACATGTTAAGGAGACAGGTTTAGAAGTTGGGCAGAACCCAAAAATTCTTGCAGAAGTTGTTAGGAAAGTTAAGGCTTCTGTGGATAAGCCAATATTTGTTAAACTTTCACCAAATGTTACAAGCATAACAGAAATAGCAGAAGCCGCAGCTGAAGCAGGAGCGGACGCATTAACAGTCATAAACACACTTAAAGCTATGGCAATAGACACAGAAACCGTCATGCCAATTCTAAGCAATCGGATAGGTGGACTTTCAGGACCTGCAATAAAGCCCATAGCAGTAAGATGTGTCTACGAGGTTTATGAAAGTGTTAAAGTGCCAATAATAGGCTGTGGCGGCATAACCAATTGGCAAGATGCAGTAGAATTTATGTTGGCAGGCGCTGCTGCAATTCAAATTGGCACAGCACTAGCCACAGTAGGCAGAAACGTGTTTCAAAAAGTGGCAAGTGGAATGAATAAATATTTGAAGCACAAAGGCTTCAAGAGCGTGAAAGAAATTGTCGGCTTATCACATCACAAATAACCAGCATAGAACCACACATATATTAAGCGTAAAAGCTGAAAGCCCAACAGTGAAAATCTTCACTTTCAAAGATAAACAGTGCGCAAAAGCTAAACCAGGACAATTTACAATGCTGTGGATTCCAGGCGTCGATGAAATTCCCTTAAGCATACTGGATGCAAATACAAATGGCATGATTTCCATACTCGTCAAAGAAGTGGGTGAAGCAACAAAAGCGCTTAACAGCAGAAAAGTTGGCGATGTTATAGGCGTTAGGGGACCCTTCGGGAACAACTTCAAAATTAAAGCAAATAAAATGCTGATGGTAGGAGGGGGAACAGGAATCGCTCCACTTTTATTTCTAACTAAGAAGGCAATAGCCAAAAATGCAAAACCTGTTTTTGTAGTAGGCGCAAAGACAAAGAAAGAACTGTTTCTAATAAAAGAGTTAGAAGAAACATGCAAGAAGGAAAATGTAATTGCAACAACTGAAGATGGCAGTTACGGCATTAAGGGCTTAGCAACAACACCCTTAGAAACACTTTTGAAAAAGGAAAAGTTTGAAATTATTTATACCTGTGGCCCAGAAAAGATGATGCGCAGAGTCTTAGATTTAGCTGAAAAGTATGACATAGCTTTGGAGGCAAGCCTTGAGCGTTTGATGCGTTGCGCCATAGGCTTATGCGGAAGCTGTGTTATAGGTAAGTACCGCGTATGCAGAGACGGCCCAGTATTCAATGCAAAACAGCTGAGAACTGTCAAGGATGAGTTCGGATTTTCGCAAAGGGATTTCACTGGAAAAATGGTGCCCTTAAAATAGTTTGTCCACTAATGAAAAAGTGGAGAAATTAAATGTTTTATTGTGAGAAAAGAACGTTTAAAATACGTTTATCATTCATACTCCGTGAATTCTTATAATGAGTGAAAATGTCAAGATATTTCCTTGTGAGGCGTCTTACCTCGTCTTCATCATGAGAATACTTTATGTGCAGAAGCTCATGTATCAGTGTTGCCATGGCTCGAACCTTAATGTAGAAATAAACGTTTTCTTTTTCAAACTCATGCATCAGTTTCCTGCAAAATTCCAATCTTTTAGGGTAGATGAAAATTCCACCTTTCTTGTTAAATTTTCCAGCAAGTCCATTTCCATTTTCCTTCCGAAAAGGAAAAGCCCTAATTTGAACGTCTGCAAGTGTATTTGCATCGATGTTTTCTCTCACCATCATCCAACTGAGAAAACGTTGAAACAAAGGGTTAGTTAAGGTTTTGAAGGCAACATTAGCATACTTTGTGTAGAACTTGGTTTGTCTTTCAGAAAACTCTTCAGGCTTTGGAGGAAAAGCAGTTACTCTTATTTCTTTCAACAATCTTTGTTCTCGCATTCAATTTAACCTGCAGTTTTAAGCTATTTCTGAAGGGAAGCACAAGCAGAAACATCCACTGTATGCAGCTTCAGAGATGTATTGTGATATATTCTCGGCAACGCATATTAACTTTGCCAGAGGTTTTGAAGCGACATGTCGGTTCTTTTGATTTAAAAAAGCTATTTAAGAAATTGTGACGATCTTTCCCGCACGTCTCCTTTTTTCCGTTTTTAAATATTCTTAGTTGCCAAGCCTATTGGTTGTTAAAGTTTTAATTGTTACTTTATGCTCAGTTAAATGGATCTGCCACTGGAATGACATCAGAAGCTATTTTATATAATACACATTGATAAAATCTACAAGAAAGGTGGTGTTCCTATGAAACGTAAGGTTGCCTCTTTTGTTCTTATCTTCTTGTTTGTTAGCATCGTTGCTGTTGATAAGGTTAATTGCGATGTCTCTCTTCCTATCAATTCTAGGAAATTTTGGATTGGAGTAACGCCCACACCAAGTTTAAATGGAACACTTGAAGAAATTTACGGAAATGCTGGTTCAGTTGCAGAAGTAATGAATCTATGGTTTGTTAATGTGCCGTGGTATAACACAACTGAGCACTTGAAAAAGCCTGCTACCCAGTGGCTTTTAAGATTGATAAATTCAAGTGGGTTGACGCCTATATACGAATTAAACTTTTGGACCATCAAAAATGGAAAGGTGATTTTGCAAATTCCTCCCTACATGAACCTTACCACAACAAATCTTGGAACATTTGAACTTCGCCAACTGTGGATTGAGCAGGCAGTCAACATCTCACGGGATTATCATCCAAAATACATCTGTATAGGAAATGAAGTAGACACATACTATTGGAATTGCAGCCAAGAAGACTTTGACAACTATGTCAGACTTGTAAGCGAAACATATGAGGCAATAAAGACGGTGTCGCCAGAAACAAAAGTCTTTGTGGTTTTTAGGCTTGACACAATCGACTCATATGACGGCTGGTTTCTTATAGAAAAAATCAACAAAGACAAAATTGATCTTTTCGGCTTCACGTCATATCCTTACATGCTTGGTTATCCAGGGCCAGCACTGTATGAAAAACCTGAAGACATGCCGTCGGATTATTATACTCGGATAATGAACTACACGGGAGACAAACCAATTGTTTTCAGCGAAATAGGATGGACCAGTTCCGAGCTACTAAGAGGTGGGTCTGAGCAAGAACAAGTTGAATTTCTGCTTTGGTTTTTAGAACACACGAAAGGTATGCCTCTGGAAATCGTAAGCTGGTTATGTTTATATGACACGCGCATAATGGAAGAAGAAACAGATCTCAACGCCAAGCCGAACGACTTCGCAGGATTAAGATACAAAAATGGAACAGAAAAAGCCGTTTGGAGTTACTGGAGAGCTTTATATGCAATTCCTAATGCAATTCCAGAATTTCAAATAACATGGTTTATCCTCCTCTCTTTAACATTCATTACCTTTATCAGCATCATGCTTAATAAAACGCGAACAAATCCGTCAAAATACACTAAATATAGACTGACTGATCGAAAATTTAATAATTTCTCTCGATCGAAAACACTCAAACATCGAGCACTGTTCCATATCTGCCTTTTTGCAGAGGATTAACTTGAGAGAAAATGAGGGAGCAGCCTTCCTTTTTCAAAAAGGACAAATGGAGTATGAAGCAATTGCTATGCTTCCACTCATACCTACATGGGAAAAAGTGAAGCTCATAGCAGAGGCAGTTAGAAAGAAACCTGGATTTTCAGGGATATGGATAAAGTTTGAAAATGCTTACAATGAAATGAAGAAAAGGGAACAACGAAAATAGAAGACGCTCTATCAGTCTTTATTATTACGTGGTTGATAGACTTGCATTCGAGAAAGGAGATTCTTCACAACCCTATAAGCTCGTCCTGTTCAGACACGGGCTTATCATCAACATGAAAGAGGACGTTTTCAATGCAGTCAACTAACATGTTAAGGAGCTTTTTAGATTATGCAGAGGGGTGTCTGCAGATCAGATATGTTTTTAGGTTTCGCAGATGCAATATTACATCCATGTAGTGCCACCCATGGAGGGCTAATCATGGTTAAAGATTTCTTTTTAGGGTTTGTAGGACATGCACATACTAGAAACGATTTGGAAGCCGATCCGACCAAGGATACGCAATTGAGAAAGGGGAATAGCGTTGAGGAAGCAAAAAGGCTGACTGAAAGAATTCTGGATAAGATTGAAAATGACACATCTCAGACTGGGTACAATCTGACAGACGTGAAACTGCTGATTCTTTACTCGAGTTACAGAGGCGATACTGAAGATAAAGATAAACTCATCTGTGAAGGCATTCTCGGAGCCATAGAGAGAAGATTCAAAGGAAAAAGCACCGCGGAACAGCTTCGCTTGATTGGACATACAA
>Ga0207433_10004833_pt1 | contig 24467 bp, 19 predicted proteins | sample YelNatPaOPGAMG01_FD_187559 | JGI IMG/M metagenome (GOLD analysis project Ga0207433, IMG submission 187559) | Hot spring thermophilic microbial communities from Obsidian Pool, Yellowstone National Park, USA - OP-RAMG-01 (SPAdes) (version 3) | ecosystem: Environmental > Aquatic > Thermal springs... | reverse complement strand
AATTATCGTCTGCAATTAGAATTTTTTTCATAAAGTGAAAAGAACCTCTGGGCAGTATCTAACACAAATTTTGTATCTTTTATTGCCTTTTTCGCATCTTTAATCTTATACTCTTCAGTGGGGATGAAATCAATATCCCCATAGAATGATAATTCCCTTTCTCTTCTTAAGACCTTGGAAATTTTAGCCAGTTTTTTAATTCTCCGTCGGAACCATCCAGGGAATCGCTCACTGTTTTCTAAAAGGAGATTGCCCACATCGTGCCATTTTGGAGGTTCAATACCGACTTCCCTCAATATACCTTTCAAGCTGAGTTCTACAATCTCCTGGGCTTCTCTGATAACATCAGAATACGCTTCCTCTTTAAGCAGGACACCAAGAATTTTGAATCTTTTCGTTGCTTTGATAAGATAACTTTTGGCAAGTGTGATATTTGTCATATCTCAAAGACCTCACCTAATTTGTAATCAGATTTTAAAATCCAGTACCAGTAGGAACCGAGATTTATCCTTTTTGCGCCCAATCTATTGAGTCTATCTTTGAATTTTTCAAGATAATTATTAAAAAACTTGTTTCGGTCAAAGATGATAAGGGCATCATCAATCATATCCAAAAATAATGGACTACCCAATAAGACTTCTTCTTTTGTCTTAATCACTGGCGAAAGTGAAAGGTAAATTCCCTTCTTATATAATTTCTCCAAATCCTTTGCCAGTACCTCCTCTACCTTTTCAAATTCTTTCACCCTCGCCATTCTCCCGCGGGGCAGGTTATCGGCAATTATCAAAATATCAATATCTGATTCGCTGGTTGCTGTTCTCCTGCCAACCGATCCAAAAATTACAAAACTTATCAATCTTTCACCATAAATAGCAATAACTGCCTTTTTAAGTTTCACTATTAAACTTTTCAATCCTTTGAGCATAATTGATTTTAATCAAATATTCTTGTAAGTCAAGAATTTAACCCGAAAACTTTTTAAAAAGGATATAATAAACATAATCCTTGCTTCGCAAGGATTTGAAATTTGTAATGAATCTACTTTTTTATCCCGGCGAGGATTGTCGCCTCACATACGATTTCGTCCTGCACCTTTGCGATACCAGCAATTTTTACAATCGTACCCCGTTCCTGGAGTAATTCTACTTCTATTATCAGGGTATCACCCGGTTTTACAATCTTCCTGAACCGCGCCCTATCAATTCCCATAAATAATGGAATTGCACCAGGATACTTGCGCAAGAGCATTACACCGCCGGTCTGGGCAATTGCTTCCACAATCAAAACCCCGGGCATTATTGGTTCAGAAGGAAAATGTCCTTTAAAAAAATATTCTTCAGCGCGGATGGTTCGCTTTGCGACAATCCTCTTATCATCCATCTTTAAGACCTCATCCACAAATAAAAATGGCTCACGATGGGGTAATATTTTCTTGATTTCCTCTAAATTCAAGATAACCTCACTTTTGCTGTAACAGTTTAGCGGCTATGTCGTAATGTCATTGCGAGGAAATGAAATGACCGAAGCAATCTCAGAGGCGTTGAAAAATAATGAGATTGCCACGCCCCGCCCATTGATAATGGGCGAGGGCTCGCAATGACAAAATGGGGTTATGACACAGCTTTTTAGTTCTTCCCAAAACATTAGCATTTACTTCCTCACCCTTAATGGAAGGGAATAAAGGGGAGGGTGACAGTAAAGGTTATCAGAATATCAGGATACCAGAATATCAGATGTCACCTTCCTGATAACCTGTTCTTCTGATACGCTGATGTCTTTCCATTCCCTCACCCTTTCTTTAAAAAGTAGAAAGTAACAAGAAGAAAATTTAAATTCTTTCTACTCTCTCCTTGCTACTTCCTCCTCACAAAAATGGAGAGGGCATATTTTTAGGAAAAACTTACCTTTTACCGACAGCGGGCAAGTCCGCCTTCGCAGGAGAACTACTTCGGCGGGCAGGCTCTACTTCTGAATTAAAACTTCTGCCGCAGATTAAATCTGGACACTATCTTATCTTCTTTTTATGTCTCATCGCCTTTCTTCTCTTTTTATATTTATGTCTTTTTATCTTTCTCAGTTTTCTCTTTCTTCCGCAAGGCATTAAAATCACCTCCTTTCATTTTATTTCGATCACCATATATTTTCATTTTATTTCGATCACCATATATTATCATTCAATCGCCATCTTTCAAAAATTCTTTCCAAGTAATAAGTGAACCTTGCCATCATATATTCTACCCTTTTTAGGCCAGGCAAAAACCAATGTGGCAATTCCAAAATCCGCTCGGGCATCAATTCCAAAACCATAAGAATAATAACACATTTTATTAAAAAATGCAATATCCAAGATTGGGTATAATGGAAACCGCCTGTATTCAATATTTAAGAGAATAAAACTCTTTGTTAAGAATTCATCTTCCCAATAACCCCTTATTGTCTTCGCCCCGCCCAGGCGAAAATAGTCAAAATCCTCAAATTTTTTGGTTTCTGCATAAGAATAGTGGGGCCTTAAGGAGATGTTTAAAAAGTTGATTTCGCCATCATATTTTATTCTATATCTCTCATTCTCACGAATTAAATAATCATAGTCCATCTTTTGATTGGTAGAAAATCTTTCCGATTCGTAATTGAATTCAATACCCACACCCAGAAGGGTGCTATTGTAACTCTTTATCGGGTATTCAGAAAAATATGAAACCATCTCAACTCCGGAAAGAAGCACCGTGCTAAAATAATTGGTCAGCGGGGCAATGAACCTTGCCTCCAGTAAATTAAACCGTGCGGTATCTCTTGTATCAAGAAAAATGCGGCCTTTAAATGTGACTGGTGTAAGAAGGACCGGGTCGGTGAAGTCAATTGCAAAGAGTCTTTTTGGTTTATAATTTTCATCCTGAGAAAAACTGGATTCAAAGTTAAACTCAAATCTACGCATTGTTCCAAAAAAGTTGAGGGTTGAAACGCCCAGCGAAAGATTTGCATTATTCTGTGCCAGTGAACCAATTCCCAAGATGTAGTCGCCCTTTTCTTCCTCCATTTCAAAGAGGAGGTAATAATCGTCATCCCTTTTTATAATCTGTTCATTAATTTTTTTAAAAATCCCGGTTTTTTTAAAAATATTTTTCACCCGGTTCAATTCTTTTAGGGAAAAAAGGGTATTCAATTTTAATCGGGCAATTCTGCGCAATTGGGACCTTTCTGTTTTGCCAGCGATTTTGAATAGATAATCAATGATTTCAATCCTTTCACCTTCTTCAATCCAAAGAATTACTTTGCTGGCGCTATCCTGAGATATTATTTCGGGTTTGATTTTACAAAAGGCAAAACCCGCATTATTGTAATCGGCAAGGATTTTTTTAATTAGTCCTTTAACCTGGGAAATGTCTTTAAATTCTTTATAATTTCTTTTTAGATATTGTTCTGAATAAAAATAGTTTCCCTTTATCTCAACCATAATCGGTTGGGATAAAATGGCCTTTGAGAAAAAAATCAGGATAAGGAACATAATCCTCACTCCGCTCGGATAAATCCGAAATCTAAATAATATCTAAATCAAGATACATCAGGGGATGCCCCCTGAAACCCCCATCCCTCACCCTAACCCTCTCCCCGCCACAAAGATTGGCGGGGAGAGGGCAGGGGTGAGGGGGAACTTTATCTGTTTTTAATCTGCTTTATCCGTTTGAATCCAGGGTATCGGAATTATTGAAATTCCTATACCTGAACATAGTTCAGGGGAATTCTTCCCCTGAAATCCCTACGGACAGGGGCAAGGTCTGTCCCTACATACCTTAAACTAATGGTTAAATGTTTAAATATTTAACCATTCACCAATTAATGTCGGGACAACCCCTGAAATAAACCTGTCCTGACGTAAGTCAGGATTCAGGACAGGTGCTTGTGGTTGTCCGTTCTTTTCATCCGCATAATCCATTATTTTATCCGTTTGAATCCAAAGTATTGGATTGAAAATCCAATACCTCAAGAAAGTCAGAATTTTGATTTCAGGACGGATTAAGGGAATTTTATATCTGGAATAGATATGGTCGCCATCGGTCATCAGGACTGCCTATTTCACGCAGGACAAAGGTAAAATAATTGGGCTTCTTTGGTTTCTTCAATAATTTCATACTGGCAGCCTGAAGTGTCCGATTGCCTTTACGGTTGTTACACTCCAAACAGGCACAGACGAGATTCTCCCAACTCTCCTCACCGCCAAGTGCCCTGGGGATGATATGGTCGGTGGTCATTATTCCGGTCTTTTTGCCACAATACTGACAGGTGTGATTATCCCGCTTTATAATATTTTTCTTGGTCAGGGGAATTTCCTTTCTCTTTATTTGCACATAATATTTAAGGCGAAGCACGCTGGGTGCCGGCAAGTTTATACTCGTAGAATGGATTATCATCTTTTCGTCATTTTCAATCAAATCAACCTTACCCAAAAAGAGGAGGGTGATTGCCCTTTTGAGTTTCAATACCGTCAGAGGTTCGTAATTCTGATTGAGTAAAAGAACTGGCTTATGAATCATCAGAGTCCTGCTTTTATTGGCATTACAACATCAATTACCAGATGCCGGCGATAGATATATCCAAAGATATTTGAGGAATCATTATATGCGACAAAGATACGGAATGAATCTGGAATGCTACGGTCAATATAGATTGTATCATAAGCCGGATCAAGATGAACCTTCGCCTCTTCAAATTCGCCCAGAAGTTCATTCATAATTTCTGCGTCGTTTCTCAGAGAACCCATTTCAACTGCATCTTCAACCTTGGATTTTATTGCGGAATAGGTAAATTGAATGCGAAAGACCTGATAACCCACATAACCAATCAGTAATAGAAGAATGATTATAAAAATAATACCAAATCCCGAAATCCCTGGAGACTTCATTTCTTACCTCCTTCAATAAACCAGATATCTTCATTCAATTGCTTCACCCAGTTATTGCATCTTTCTATCTCAGTAGCGGAATAGGATGCAAACTGTTCATTATTACGTGCCCGGGTGTAATAATTTATTGCCTGATTCAGATAATTGCGGGCGGTTTTTGCATACTGAATATTTGCCTTGGTCTTCTTTTTATCCCATACGCCCTTTTGCTGAAATCCCCTTCGCTCATATATATCGCCCAATAGAACATAGGCATAATCGTTATCGGGTGAAAGTTTCAATGCCTCCCTCACGAGGTTCTCGGCCTCACCGAGTTTCCCACGGGTGATCTGTAAATCCGCCAGGTATAGAATCGGCAATGGTTCATTGGGGGCGAGTTTCCTTGCCTCTTGATACTCCTTTTCAGCAAGTTGATACTTTTTCTGCTTTGTCCAGATCAAACCCAACTGCAGGCGGTAAAAATAGAAATCAGGCCTTTTTGAAATGAGAAAATTATATTCATTGGCCGCCTTATCATAATATTTTAAATCCAGATAGGTCTTTGCCAGTAGTTCACGAACATCAATCGCCTCGGGTCTTTTTTCTTTCAATGTTTCTAAATAACTTATTGCCTTATTCGGCTCTCCCTTCTCTATATAGATATTTGCAACAGCTTTAATTGTGGATAAGTTTTCTGGTTCATATCTTAAACTCTTGGTATATATTTCAAGGGCTCGGTCATACTCCTTTGTTTTGGTATAGACATAGGCAAGTCCATTGAGAAGGTTGGTATTTGTTGAATCAATCATCAGACCCGCCTGGTATTCGCTTATTGCCTCACCATACCTTTTCTGTTCGGCATAGAGAGCCCCAAGCCCTTCATATCCCCGGGTATCTTTCGGGTCAATCCGCTTTGTTGTGTGGTATAAGGATTCAGCCATTACCAGATCCCTTTTTCCCCGATAGCACTGGGCAAGGGCAATATAGGCACCATAAAATTTTGGCCATAATTTAACCGCCTCATTAAAATGGAGGATTGCATCATCAAACTTTCCCTGTTTCAGATACTCATAGCCAATAGAATATTCCTCTTCAGCCTTAAGTTTATTATTTGCACTCGGCTCGTTCTCTACCGGTTTAACAGGCTGACTTGCCACACACCCTGAGAAGACTATCGGCAACATAATCCTGAATAAAATCTTTTTCATCTTTTTCTCCTTTTTATTTTATGGAGCCGACGGGACTTGAACCCGTGACCTCTTGACTGCCAGTCAAGCGCTCTCCCAACTGGGCTACGGCCCCAATTTAAGTCTAATTCTATTCAAATGGCGCAACTTGTCAAGTCGGAAAAGATATTCCATTTTTCTTTCATACATAACTACTTGACCGCTGATGGTAAATAGATATAATTCAACTATGCCGAGATTTCTTTCGGGAATGATTATTATAAATTTTGCCCTTGCTGGTAATATCCTCATAAATGGCAATTTTGAAGATTCCCTTAAAGGGTGGAATCCTTATGCCCAGGGTGAAACTTACACAATAAATCTTGACACCTGGTATGACCAGGATCCGGATACTGAAGTCTATATCGGGCGCCTGGATAAGTTAATTACTGCAGTCTATCAGACCTGTAATACTCCAGTGCTGGACCTTGATTTTATCTTCTCAGCCCGACTCGTTGCCCGAAGTCTTGATTCCCTGCATCCCCATCCGGCAGTTGCATCAATTATTCTTTCTTATCTAAACATTGATGAAGAAGTCCTTGGTGAAACAAGAATCTTTAACTATGCAGAATCCCTTTACTGGTTTCCTTCTCCAAAACTGCACCTGATAGAGATAAGTGATACAAACTGGTTTTCGGATACAATAAATATTATTGATGAATTGCAGAATTTACCGGGCATAGAGCCATTGGATGTAAAAAAAATCCGAATTATTCTATATGGAATTTCGTATGGCTGTTGACCGGGCCATGCGGAGGCAAAGGTCTTTGCCGATGATTTAAAATTAGAATACAATGGCAATCTTCCCCATTGCTCACTGATTTCCTGTTTTATTGATGACTCATTGAGTAACGGCAATGGCATTATTGAACCCGGGGAAGAGGTAAATTTGATAAATTTTATCAAGAACATAGGTGGGGTTGACATTCAGAATTTGACTGGATTATTAACAACCTCTTCACCTTATCTCCTCATTACAGATGGTATTGCAAACTTTGGAGACATCCTTATTGATTCTATTGCCAATAACTCATTTGACCCATTTAAAATCAGAGCCTCGCCCCAGTCACCCAATGGCATTGATGCGGAGCTGAAATTACTTTTATCCTATGACCCGATGAATATTGATACTATATTACTGAAGGTTTTGATTGGTAAGAAGGACTACCTTGTCTGGGACCCGGATCGAAATCACTCAAGCGGACCGATTATCCATTCAATTTTACAAAATCTTGGGTATTATGGAGACTATTCAAATGCCGAATTCAATTCATTTGAACATCTTAAAAATTATAAATCAATCTTCATCTGTGCTGGGGTGGCCTACCAAAACTATGTTCTATTCAGGGAAAGCCACGAAACAAAAGAAATTGTCAATTTTATTGAAGGAGGAGGCTGTATATATCTTGAGGGTGGGGAATGCTGGTATTTTGACCCACTTATAATGTATGGATATGATTTCAATCCCTATTTTATGATCCATCCTCTAAATGATGGTTCTTCCAATTTGGGACCGGTTGAGGGAATGCCGGGAACATTTACAAACTTGATGTTTTTTGACTACAGCGGGGAAAATTTCTATCTTGACCAGATTGATTCAAGAGGAGATGGTTTTCGCATCTTTTATGACCAGGATGATGACTATTATTGTGGTGTTGCCAGTGCGGTGGAAAATCGCAAGACGGTTGGGATTTCCTTTGAGATTGCTGGTCTTGTTGATAACCAAAATGCAACGAAAGAAATACTTATTGATTCAATAATGCATTTCTTCGAAATAGAACATACAGACATTGAAGAAAGACCACCCACAATTTCAGGTTCAGGAATTACTCTCCTGACTTCACCCAATCCATTTCACGACCGCCTTGTGATTCAGTATGCATCTGAAATAACTGGCAATCGGAAATTAATTTTAAGAATCTATGATGCAAGTGGAAGACAAGTTAAATCATCAATTCTGCCTCAGCGGGTGAGTTCTAAGGATGAAGAAGTTACCTGGGGATACCCTCTAAACCCAGGCTACTGCGATACAGGAAGGTCAGCGAAAATTCATCGGGTTGTCTGGGATGGCAAGGACGACCAGGGATACATCTTACCATCGGGGGTTTATTTCTGTCGGTTAATCAGTGGAGAAATTACCATCACGAAAAAAGTAATAAAACTACAATAGAATTTTGGAAATAATCTTTAATTGGATTAATTCAAAGTATAGGAATTTGAAAAATTCCTATACTTAATAATGAAACTTTTCATTATAGAAAAAAAGCGACAAGATATTCAGAAAAGGGCGGTATGAATAAGAAAATACCTAAAAGTCCAAAATTCCTAAACTACCTAAATTTTAGGCATTTAGGTGTTTTTGGCATTTAGGCATTTATTATATGGAGTTTTCAGGGGGTATCTCCCTGAATATCTTGAGGTATAGGAATTTCAATAATTGCTTCGGTCGCTTCGCTCCCTTGCCTAACCTGCGGTTAGAGCACTATACGAAAGGATAAATGTAGTTGTCCGATTTATCGGACAATGCCCAATGAATTGGGCAACTACAATTTTGTATCCCCCTTTTGTAAAGGGGGATTTAGCCCGGATTATTCATACTAAAAGTCATTGAGCCCGCCTTACTCCTTCTATCATTGCGAGCCCGCCGAAGGCGAGGGCGTGGCAATCCGACGAAGTCGTTGCGAGCGAAGCGAAGCAATCTCATTGACCTCGTTCGTCACACTGTATGGCGGACTCGGAATGACCCTTGGGGTCAGGGTTGCTTCGGCTCTCTGCGAGCGCCTCGCAATGAAAGAACAGGAGTGGGTTATTCCAAACGTAAGCGAAACAGTCTCAAGAGATTCTTCGTCCACCTTCGGTGGACTCAGAATGACAGGGATAAGAAAAGTTGGGACTCAGAATGATACTTCGGGTCAGATGTCGCACCTTTAGCAAAACCTCACATGACATGGAGTATGAATAATCCAGGTGAAATTCTTTTTACAAATGGGGGATTTATCTGTTTTAATCCCCAAAGATTGGTGGCGGGTAGATAGGGGTGATAGTTGCGATGCAAATCCCGGGATGATTTTTATCTCGGCAAATATCTTAAGGGCAGACGATAGATTGCCTTATCAGAGATTGCTAAAATATCCTCACCGGTTAAAATTATATAGTTATATCTTATCCGGGGAAGGTCATAAACTGGATTATAGGTTTTATTTAAGGGGTCAAAGTAGTTGACCCCGGCGTGAGTGGCACAATAGACAAATCTCCTGTCCGTTTCAATATCATAGATATTAAAAAATGGCAAGAGAACCCATAGTGTCTCATTCTCCCTTAAGGAATCGGAAATTTCCTTCTGATACCAGACCAGTTGATTGTCCGCGGTTAAAAGATAGAGGCCCATTTCTGTTTCACAGATATCCTTTACGCCGCGGTTGAGCAGGAAATACCATCTCTTTTCGTTTTTATCATACTGATAAAAACCCAATTCACCTCCTACATAGATATTCTCTTTTGAAATATGGATGGCATTTATGGCATATCTACTCGGACCGAACTCAAATGGTGTATCACTCCCTTTTATCAGACGATACATTCCATTGTTTGTTCCGATATAGATGGACTCGTCATCAAAATTTAAAGTCAGGACAAAGTTTGAAAATTGGCTGATCGGGGTAACGATACTACCCGAAAAACTTACAAGTTGATTACCAAAAGTAATTAGAATATCACCATCGGAAAGGATTATATCGCCCGGCTCCCCACTCGTCCGGCGATATTGCCATTTTTCATCACCCGGGTTATAAATAGAAATTCCATTTGCCGAAAGGAGATAATATTTATTATCAAATTTCCTTGCCCTCCTGAATTCACAACCCAGCGGGCCATAAATAATTCTTTCTTTATTATATGACAATTTATTGTATCTCAAGATACCATACCGGTCGGTCCCAACAAAGAGATACATTCCATCGTCATACAATGAAGTGATTGGATACCTTTCAAAAGGGGTCTGAGACTCTTCAAGACCATCAAGGTAATAATAGGGAATGAGGAATTTATAGTTTCTAATTTCTTCCTCTTTGGTCTCTTTATACCATTTTACATTTTTCGGAAAATCAGAGACCTCATTTAATTCGCCACTCATCCGATTTAAACGGTATTTTTTTACCCCTGAAAGATAGAGATACTCTTCAGCAATTCCAATTGCCGAAAAGTTGAAATTTATGTAATACTCCCGCAGACTCCCTAAATTGGGATTAAATCTGAGCAAAAGATTATTACTCCTTAACCAGATTTCATCAAAGAAATTATCATAGGCAATAAGGTCAACAACCTGGGAAAAGAATATGCTCTTTTTCAGGTGTAATGTATTCTTATCAAATATTAAGAGATAGTTATCACTTGTCGCAAAGAAGTTCTGCGAGGATGTGGCAAGGGAGGTTACCCTACCCAAAGGAGGAATTATTTCATAATGCTCTAAAAAGGGGTTCCGGGGATAAATTTCAATTCCAAAGAGTAGGGAAGAGATAAATATGGAAATATTGATTCTATTTAACACTTTTCTCTTTTTCATATTCCCGATTCAGGATAAAGTTTATTGACTCTGGAATATAGTCTATCAAATCACTGGCAATCAGGGAGTATTCATTCTTTTTCTGGACATACAGGTCGGAGGCAAGGCCATGGAGGAATACACCACCCACTGCCGAATTGATGGAACTTACCCCCTGGGCTAAAAGACCGCCAATCATTCCCACAAGCACATCGCCGCTTCCCGCAGTTGCCAGCCCTGAATTTCCAGTAGGATTTAAAAATACCTTCTGGTCAGGATCGGCAATTATTGTCGGTGCCCCTTTTAAAACCATTATCCCGCCAAATTCTCGGGCAAACCTTGAGGCAATATCAATCCGCTTTTGGTTAATGTTTCCAACAGAAATACCGGTGAGTCTTGATAATTCACCGGGATGCGGCGTCAGTATAAAATCGGTCTTTATCTTCTCAAAGGTCTTAATATTTTTGCTTAAGATATTTAATGCATCGGCATCAATGATGAGGGGAATTTTTACCCGGGGAAGGAGAGCCAGGACAAATTCTTCAGTTTCATTATGGGTTGTGATACCCGGACCAATTATCAGGACATCGCTCCTTTCCAGAAGGGGAAGAATTGTATCAATTGCCGCTGGACTTATTGTCTCCTGGGCAGTCTGTTTCAATGGCACCTTCACTACCTCAAGAAGTTTTGCCTCAAGGCTATCCATAATTCCCTCCGGTGCGGCGAGTCTCACGAGTCCCGCACCGGTTCTTAAACAGGATATTGCAGCCATTGCCCCGGCCCCGGAAAATCCCCTGGCACCGGCGATTATCAGAACCTCGCCGAATGTTCCTTTGTTACCTGCTGGATCCCGCCAGGGCAGAATTGAATAGACATCATCAAATTCTACAATCCTTGGAAAACCCTGGTCAATCAGGTGATAGGGAATACCAATGTCAATCAGATGGAGTTTGCCGCAGAACATCCGACCGGGATACAGATAATTACCGAGTTTGGGCAGGCACATTGATGCCGTTGCATCCGCAACCACACAATTTCCCGCACAATCTCCGGTGTCGCCATTAACACCCGATGGTATATCTACAGAAAAGACAAAGGAATCGGAATTGTTTATCAGTTCTATTGCCTCATAATAAATTCCTTCAGGCCTTCCCTTAAATCCTGTGCCAAAGATTGCATCAATTATACAATCAAAATTTTTCTTTTTAAAAACATTTTTGATTCCCTTTACTGAATCAATTTCCCTAATCTCAATTCCTGTCCTTTTTAAGATTTGATAGTTTAGCCGGGCATCCCCTTTTAAATCTTCTTCCTTACCCAGAAGAATGACCTCTACATCGCTTCCATTATTTTTTAGGTGCCGGGCAATTACCATTCCATCACCACCATTGTTGCCCCGACCGCAGACAACAAGAACCTTTAATTTTTTCAATTCAAAGTATCCTTTCAGGATTTCCACACAACCCCGACCTGCATTCTCCATCAGAACCGCCCCGGAGATTCCCAGATTTTCTTGTGCCCAGCGGTCAATCTCCTGCATTTCGGTATTGGAAACGATTCTCATAGTTTTATAAATGGCAAAATTTTCTGAAATTTCTTTTCGCCAATGCCCTTTACCATCTTCAATTCATCAAGATTCTTGAATCCACCATGCTGGACACGATATTCTATGATTCTTTGGGCAAGTGCAGGTCCAATGCCCGGCAACATTTCAAATTCATCCGGCCGGGCATTATTGATATCTATTGCCTTTGTTCCTTCTTCAATGATAAGAGACATTCTCTCTTTCAGTTCTTTTCCTCTTAGAAATCCAATAACATTCACCAGTCCGAGCACCATCAAAAGAATTGATATAACTATTATCTCGCCTTTCTTTATCATTAAAGACCCTTTTTAGTAATCCTAATCCAGACCATAAACAATTCTTAGCAGGAATTGATACATTATCTCAAGACTCTTTTCGCTGCATTTATCAATTGTATCATCCCCGGTATCCCAGTAAGGATAGTCAAAGTCAATTACATCAATTGCCCGAATACCATATTTGATAAGGGCAATATGGTCATCAATTATATAGTATTTGACATCGGGAATGAATACATTGGGCGCAACCCCCATACCAATTTGCCAGATGGAATCAACAAATTGGGGAAAGAATTTTGCTGAATGCCCTTCTTTATATATTTTTAAGTCCTTATCACCAACCATATCAATTACTATAATAAACGAATACTGGTCAAGACACCTTTTTGCAAAATGGGTTGAGCCGAGGAGTTCAGCCCTTCTCACATCCTCACCATCAAAAAACAATAGGTCAACCCTCATGGGCGGAGGATTTTTTTCTAATGTATCAGCAAGTTTCAGAAGCAATGCAACACCAGAACCACCATCATTTGCCCCGGGACAATTGATATCGGAATCCCAGTGGGCAGCAATTCCAATCAAAGGATTACCCCCGGGAAATTTCTTGTAGATATTGTAGAACCAGACCCCTTCCTGAAAGAATGAGTCAACAAGCGCATTTTTTAGATTATTCAAAATAAATTTTTGGGCGCTTGTGTGCCCTTTTGTTCCCGGTACTCTTTCCCCAATTGCACAAAATTCCTTAAAATAGTCATAGACTGTATAACCTTCAATGGATGAGAAAAGTACTGATAATATGAGAATTTCTCTTAAAAGTTTATATTTACCCATATATTCAAATTGACCCGCTTGGTGTCGGTAAGGAGAAGGGTTCTATCTTTACTTGCCGAATAGTCAAAGTCTGCACCGCCCGTAACGCTTGAGGAGAAGTTATAGTTCATAGAAATCCCGAAAGACATAGACTCACCATCGCTTGTTGGATGGGCGAGGTCAAGGACATCAGGATTTTCCTGGGATGCAGCATAGGTTGTATTGCGCGAATAGTTTACATCAAAACTTGTTGACATATTGGAGGCAAATTTGATTCCCTTTAAGAATGGTAAACTCAATCCCCCTGGAGCACTGAAGGTATAGCCGATGGAAAAAGAGCCACCCCGATTTACCGACCTTGTGGGATTTACATAACTTCCCGCATATTGAAGGGCATCGGTCTGACTGTAGTTAACACTGGTATTGGTCGTAATCCCCTTGACCCAGTTTGCCTGCCAGCCCAATAGTGGATTAAGGGAGATTGACTTTGAAAATGAAGTCAATTCCGGCAGGGTATCGGGTGTAACTGTATATTGCCGCTGGTAATTTTGATTAAAGTTTAAATTCACACTTGAGGAGTGGGTGTATTTTTTCAAAAAGGGAAGCATCTCAACCCGGGAGATTCTTAAATCCGCATTGGGATAGGTATATGAAACAGTGCGATTTTCATTGCCGCTCAGGGTGAAATTTCTTGTAACCTGATAACCGTATCCACCATTCAAGTTTAAGATTTTATATCTTAAACCCGAATTTATGTTATAATTATCCGAGACACTCCGGGTTGAATAACTGCCCGGGGCAATTTCATCCCTTGGTATTGTATCAAGCAACCCCCATTGATACCTTAAATCAGGTCTCACCGTGGAATAATATCCTGACCCCTTCTGCCTTGAAAAACTGAACATTGGATTTTCAATATAATCAACAAAGATTTCAATCTGCCTTAAAATCCACAGCGGTGAACCAGGGATTTGAAGTGTATCCTTGGATTCATCACGCATCGTCGTAAAGAACCTCAAAAATTTTCTTAAATCAAAGGAACTGGAAAGGTTAATCCGGGAATTATTGGAAATGCTCCGATAGTCCTGGGGCTGGCGCATTTCAAATGTATGTTCTTCATTATAGCCGGTGTTGAAACTCACCGTGGGATTAAAAATGACCAGACTCCTTGAGGCACTGGCATTGAAGGATTGATTCCTGCCCACCTCCTCCCCGAATCTTCTCTTTTCGGAGACCGAATCACGATTCTGGGAGAAGGAATAGCCGGTATTTATGATTTTATGGGGTGAATAATTTAAGGAGAATGAAGGATTTAGGGTCCGGCGATGCTGGGGATAACCTTCAAGAGTCTTATAGGCTGAGTCCAGGGTATTGCGATAATATGATTTTACCCGGCTGTCTGAATAATGGGCATTGAAACTCAGATTCTGGGGCAGAACCGAGAATTGCTGTCTCAAAAGGGAAAACGAAAGGTTTGGTTCTAAACTATAACCACCCCGATAATTCCTGATTTCACTTGTATCCGCACGCCTTGGGGCAAAGGATGCGGACACTGTCCGGTCGTGGTCAAATGATAATCTATCCAGGGTGTGTTTTAATAGCCAGTTTTTTGAACCACTCTTGGTCAATCGGATTGTATAACCACCGGTGGTATTTATCTCCTCCTCTTTCTTTCTCTCACTCTCATCAAGTTCAAGATCATTGGCGATAAATGATGAAAATCTCGGTTGCTGTTTTGAGCGATAATAACTCAAACCCAGGGGAATGTTAAATCCCCAGGATTCTGGTAAGAATTTGTTCAAGGCAAAACTTGCATTTGTCCCGAAGTTTTTCACAATCCCCTGTTGAGATAGGGCATTGGTTTCAGAAAGCCTCTTAAACCTTCCATTTGACTCCTCATAGGCAAGGGAAATCGTGGAAAGGTCGGCAAAAGTTAAACTCCCATTTCCCTTAAAGATTCTTCCCACTTCATTCTTGGGATTTCTCAATTTAATATCATTGAACCAGACCGTATCGGTAAGGGGAGTCGCAAATGTATTCTTTAATCTCAATTCAAAATAGGAATTTGTGGCAATGGATGGATTCCCTTTAACTGTATAATTCCCCTGGGTAAGTTCACCATTACCCATAGTTTCCCTTTTCAGGTTCAAAAAATTCTCAAATGCAATCCTGAATTCCCGCCATTCATTATAACCGGGGATACCTTCTTCATATCGGCTTTTAAATTCATAATAATTTGTTGAGTCAGCCCCAAACCTCAAGATTATCTCGGGATTGGAGTGTAATGCCCGAAAATAGAAGACCAATGTATCATAGGCGCGATAATCTTCAATTTTATCAGTTCGCCGATGGGCAACACAAATATGATCGGTTTTAATATTTTGCAGATTCAACTCCAGTCCGCCTTCATTGATCTTCTTACCGGTAATGGGGTCAATGGGCAGGGGATAGGGTGGTTTGTAATAGGAATGGGTTTCCGTATTGACCGGTGCGATGGTAAATGTTTCTGAAGAATCAACATTCTCACCTAAAATTCCATAATTCTTCCATCTGCTTCCGATAATATTCAATTTGTATAACAAAAGGGTCTCGGGACTACTAAATCCATCAAACCAGATTCTTATATACCTTATGTTCTCCCAGTGGGGATTGCCCACAGTCGTATCTCTTAAGATAGAATCTTTAATTGGAATTCTAAACATCTGCCAGCCCGGTTTCAACCCGGCATCAACCCAGAATTTACTTGAATCAAGATGAACCGAGAAACTGTGATAGTGATTGTTCGTATTCAAGACCCCATTGCGGTCTAAGTCTTCAGTATCATAAAAACGATTCCCTTCGGTGCCATTTATCTTTTTAATGTCATTTTCATTGTAGTCATCATTTCCATCATCGCCCGGGATATTCGCGCCATCAGCCCCAAAGACCATATCAAGACCGGCATCCTCTTCATATTCACTAAAGGCAAAATTGTGGGGTCGGAAGTCCTCATCCTGTAGGCTTCCCAGACCAGAAATCTCTCCCTTCTTATTTCTCCTCAACTGATCTTCACTTATCTCCTCAGCCAGGTCAATGTGAACCCGGCCCCCCTTACCTTTGATAATCAATTCAATATTCTCACACTCGGTCAGGTCCTCGCTTGTGATATACTGGGAAAGACCGGCAAAAGACTGGGGATTATCCGGGGTGAATACAATCTTTAAGACATCAGCCAGGTCACTGGGGTCAATTGGATTCTGATAGATGTCTCGGGCAAAGAGTCTCTCTTTCTCTTTGGGATTGAACCAGATTAAAGGATTAAGGGCAAAGTTTGCGGTATCTTTATTTACGGGTTTTGAACAGAATGACCAATAGAGCTTTGTTATCTGGGCAGAATTTGTAATGGTCGTTGCCTCAAGGTCATCAATATATACCGATTTTAAGGAATTTAGATTGGAGAATGAATATGCACCCTCAAGGTTTAAATTCAACTTTGACTCAGCCTCGGTCGCAATGAGCGGGAGGTTGTCTATAAGATTGGTCAAAAAGGGAAGACTCTTGGGCAGGGAAAAATCGGTCTCAAAGACCATTCGGTTGTATGGCTCTTCATCCAATCTTATGTGCTGATATGGGGCAGTCTGAAATGATTCGGTGCGATAGAAGAAGGAACTGCCCAGGGTTCCGTCACCCAAAATTTTTGAACTGCCCCTCAATCCGAAGAGCGACTTCTGGGAGATGGAGAAGAATGGTGAATACTCAATCTGAATTCTTATCCGGTCAGTTGGCGCAATGGGCACCTTCAATTCCAGTTTTCCCTCATCATAGTCAACAAAATAATCTGTTGAATCCAGTTGTTTATCGTTTACATAGACCGTAACCCTTTTTGTATTTGGCGGAAGGTCAAAGACACGCTGAGTCGTTAAAGCCCTCTTTTTTATATAATACTTTCCCAACAAATTGGGCTGGTATGGATTGTAGTAAATTTGATAATCGGGTTCAGGCAGGATTGAATCTATAAAGGGCATTGGTTCAGGAAAGACCAAAAGTCCCCGGTAGCGGTCAAATCCCCCCAGGCCATTGTAGTTATCAACAATTCCGTTCTTATCATTGTCCAGTCCCAAAAGATAGAGGTATGTCCTTCCCAGATTATCCTTATAGTCATTTATGCCACTGGGGTCCATATAATAGATCTGGACTGAATCAAGGCTTGCCCCGGCCGCCGTAATCTGGTAATAGTTCTTCAATTCATAGTGCCACAGGATTGAAGATGTATCAGGGTAATTTTTGGGACAGAGAAGTTTCAGTTGGATTGTATCCTGGCCAGGTGGTAATATCCCGACCGTATCCTCTTTGCCCGAATTATCAATCTTCCGGTAATAGACACCCAGTCCCTCGGCATTGTATTGAAGACCCTGTTTCAATTCAATGATATTTGCCTTCGGGATAAATGTATAATCGCGGTCATATCCCTCGTTCTTTAATGTGAAATAGCCGGTCAGGGTCTGGCTTGAATCATCGGGCAGGTTGTCATCATTGGCATCAAGGATGGCATTGGCAATGCGGGTGATATTATTATTGTTGTTGGACTGATTCTCGTCATAGACAAAGACCTTCAGTTCAATTATTGAATCCCCGGTTCCGAGCCAGAAGAACCGCCGCTTCTCATAGTCCTTTGAGAATATTGAATCGGTGGCGATGGTTGTCGTTCCGGTTCTTTCCAATTCCTCAGTCTGGGTCTGTTCCCTTGAGGCGATTGCAACGACCTCCATTGGTCCAAATTTTGATGTTGACTTTATGCCAAAAAGACCCTGGTGCGATGGAATATCTCCGGTATAGGTTGTGGGCGGAATTGAAAGTTGTGTATCACCCCCTTCAATCTCCTGAATTATCTCATCCTCCTTACCTTTATAAGTAACCCGAACCTTGTTCTGGGTTTCATCAATTCTTGTTGAACTGTGGTCAATGAATACCCTCATCCGGTCCCCCACCTGACCATCAAGGTTTATTGCCATTTCCTGTTCCATCTGGAGTTCTGGCCACAATGAGAAGGACTCAACCCCCGGCATGCCCGAGGTAAATGTCTTCGCCCCACCAAGAGTTACCTTTACATAACCACCAACATCAAGTTTGCCGGTTTCACCCATAAAATCACTGAATCCACCGCGCGGCAGGGGTATCTCAAATGTGCCAAAGACTCCCTTTCCTGCATAACCAGTAGATTTAAGAATTTCCCTCTTTAATTCACCAAGAAGCATTGTTCTGTTGTGTTGATAGAGTCCTGTCTTCAGGTAAGAGGGGATGGGCACGATACTGTCAATGCTTAAAAGAATTCCCTGATAATAGCGGGCATAGACGAGGAAGTTTCCGTCATAGTCAACAAAGACCCTTGACTCATAGGGCATTGTGAATTGATTTACCAAAAATAGAATCGTGAGGATCATAGTTTAGAGATAATTCTATTCACTATCCCTTCAGTGTCAAGACCACAAATCTTAAGGAGAATCTCCCTTTTGCCATGCTCAATGAATCTATCAGGAATTCCAATTGTATGAATTTCTATTTTTTTATTAGCCTGGGCATAGAAGTCCATCACCGCCCAGCCCAGACCACCCGACGAATTCTCCTCAATCGTAAAAATTTTTTTTGTATTATTACCGATAATTTCCAATAGCCGATTATCAAGGGGCTTGATGTAGCGGGCATTGATGAGAGTAGGTTTAATACCCTTTGCCATCAAAATATCCACGGCCCTTATGGAGGGAATTACCATTGAACCGGTCGCGATTATTACAATATCTTCACCACTTTTTAAGACCTCCCAGTCACCAATATTTGTTCCTGGCTGGTCAAAGTTCTTTACCTCTCCACAGATTGCCTTTGGATACCTTATGGCAAATGGTCCTTTGCGATATTCTATCGCAGTTTTTAAAAGGGAGACGAGTTCCTCACCATTCTTTGGTGCGGAAATGACAATATTGGGAATTATGCGAAGATAGGAAAGGTCAAATGGCCCATGGTGGGTTGGCCCATCCTCACCAACCAGTCCAGCCCGGTCAATAGCAAATATCACTGGCAGATTTTGGAGGCAGATGTCATGTATTATCTGGTCATAGGCACGCTGGAGGAATGTTGAATAGATTGCACAGACCGGGATAAAACCAGCAAGGGCAAGGGCACCAGCCATTGTCACGGCATGTTGTTCACAGATTCCAACATCAATAAACCTTTCTGGAAATTCACAGGAAAACTTCTTTAGACCTGTTCCCAGACACATCCCGGCGGTGATTGCAACAATCTTTTCATTCTTTCGGGCAAATCTCACCATTGCCTCACCAAAGACATTGGTAAAAGAGACATCGCTTTTTATCTCCTCACCCGTCTTTGGGTCATAAGGTCCAATGCCATGAAATCGCTCGGGGAATTCTTCGGCATATTTATATCCTTTTCCCTTTTTTGTCACGATATGGACAATTCTTGGCCCCTTCATCTCCTTAATTCTATAAAATGTTCCAATCAGGTCCCCTATTTTATGTCCATCAAGTGGTCCAATGTATCTAAAACCCAATTCCTCAAATATTACGGCGGGTGATACAAATCCCTTCAATGCCTCCTGAATCCTCTTTGCCACATTTCTTGCCCGGTCTCTGAAATAGGGAGGAAATCTCCCTAAAAATAACCAGAGGTCATCGCGGAAACGATTATAACTTCGGGTTGTAATTATTTTTGTCAGATACTGGGATAAGGCGCCGACTGTTTCACCAATAGAACGTTCATTGTCATTGAGGATTACAATGACATCCTTTTTTAGTTGACCAATATGGTTTAAGGCTTCAAAAGCCATCCCTGCCCCTAATGAACCATCACCAATCACACTTATGATGTGATAATTTTCTTTATTGAAATCCCTTGCCAGGGCAAAGCCACAGGCTGCAGAAAGAGAGGTGGAGGAGTGCCCGGTATTAAATGTATCATACCTTGACTCTTCCCTTTTGGGAAATCCACTTATCCCCTGATATTGCCTCAATGTAGAAAATTTCTTATACCTTCCAGTAAGAATTTTATGGGCATAGGACTGATGTCCAACATCCCAGATTACCTTATCTTTTTCAAGGTCAAAGACATAATAAAGGGCAATGGTCAAATCAACAACCCCTAAGGAAGGTGCAACATGGCCGCCGGTCTGTGAAGTCGTCTTTATTATCTCCTCCCTTATCTCCCGGGCAAGTTCTTTAAGCATACTTACCGGTATTTTCTTTAAATCTTCGGGCTTTTTTATCTTTTCAAGGAGACCCATAAAACTTAAAATGTCCGGTTCAGAATGTAATCGGTGAGATGGCTGAATATCTCAAATCTTTTGCCAAGACTACCAAACCTGTATTTTGCAAGTTGGGCATATCTCTGGGCCCTGAATCTTGCACCAACTAAACCATAGACCCTCGGTGCGGTGAGTTTATTTTCTTTTAAGTCCTTCTGTGGGGTCTTACCCAATTCCTCTTTCTTTCCCACCACATCAAGAATGTCATCGGTATATTGAAAGAGGATGCCCAAGAAAATGCCTGCCTTGTTGAGGGTCTCTATTACCTCCTCTTCTGCCCGGGCAATTATTGCCCCAGCGACTATGCTTAAGGCAATGAATTTTGCGGTCTTGTTCAGGTGAATCTCTCTTAAGGTCTTGGGGTCGGGTTTTTCATAATCCTTAATATCAAGGATTTGACCATAGACAATTCCCCTTGGTCCCACTGCCCTGCTTATCTCCCTTATCACCCGAATCTTTTCTTTAATTAAACCATCACCCAGCGTAAACAGTTCAAATGCATAGGCGAACAGTGCATCACCGGAGAGAATTGCCACTGCCTCCCCAAACTTTTTGTGTGCGGATTCCTTACCCCTCCTGAAATCATCATTGTCCATTGCGGGAAGGTCGTCATGGATTAAAGAATAGGTGTGAATCAATTCCAGACCACAGGCGATGGGCATTATCTCTTCAATATTCTTACCCCCATTTGCCTCATAACTGGCAATTGATAGAATCGGCCTTATCCTCTTTCCCCTTTCAAGTGAATAATACATCACATCAAAAAATTGGTTTTTGTCAAAAAAATATCTTTTTAATGCCTCATCCACCAATTGTCTCTTTTCTTCCAGGTATTCTTTAATGTCCATTATGATGTTATAATTCTATCGGAAAAATGCCTTTTGTCAAGTTGCCGAATTAGTTATCTTAGAAGGATAGGAATTATTGAAATTCCTATCCTTAAATTTATGACAAATAAAATTTTTTGCGACATCAAAGGTATGAACACCGGGGTCAAAAATTCCTTCGGCAAGAGTTGTGATTCTTCTTCCCCCAATATCATAAAGAACCAACCTAATTTTCTGTCTCTCCGAAATAGCATATTGGATTCGGGCATTCTCTTTAACAACATTTGGCAAAACCTCTAATTTTAACCCTTCATCTTTCACCTTTAACCCTTCACTTTCCTTAATACCCGTTGGGTCTTTGATAACCGAAATGCTTGAACAATCAAAGTTTGCTACATAAATGCGATTTTGCTCAGGGTTATAGGTTAAATCAACAGGTGAATTACCAACCGTAATGGATGCAACAATTGAATTTGTTTCGCCATCAATAATACTGACATTATTACTATAGCGATTAGCGCAATAAATTCTATCTCCCGGGCTGATGTATAATAAAGCATTGGGTGCATCACCAACCGGGATTGTAGTAATTATTGAATCTCCGGCACCATCAATCACAGTGAGGTTGTCGCTCTCCCAGTTAGCACAATAGACTTTGTTCCTGATTGGGTTATAGACTAAAATATCAGGGCTACTGCCCACACCAATGGTTGCAATGACCGAATCGGTTGCACCGTCAATCACGGAAATATTGTCGCTTCCGGAATTGGCACAATATACCTTGTTTGTCATTGAATTGTGCACCAGGGCACAGGGATAAATCCCCACAGAAACGGTCTTTATGACTGAATCAGCCATACCATCAATAATTGTTACATTAGAACTTAGCCAGTTGGCACAATAAATTTTGTTGCTTATAGGGTTATAAAGCAGGGTCCAGGGATAACTTCCAACACCCAGCGTGGTAATGACTGAATCGGTTGGGCAATCAATCACGGCGACATTATTGTCATTATAATTTATGCAATAGACCTTATTGTTAGTAGAATTATAAATCAAATCCCAGGCGCAATTCCCGACCGAAATTGTCTTAAGAACTTGATTGGTTATGCCATCAATTACTGTAATATTATTCGCTGTATAATTGGCTGAATATAACTTATGGTTTAGAGAATTGTAAGTAAGGGCAAAGGGGAAATAATAGCCTACGGGAATGGTTTTAATAACTAAATTTGTCGTGCCCTCAATCACCGTCACCTCATCGCTACCATAATCCGCACAATATATTTTATTTGCAAAAGAATTATAGATTAAAGAGACCGGGAGTTTGCCCACACTAACAGTTGCAATGACCGAATCTGATTGGCAATCAATTAAACTCACAGTATTATCATTCCGATTAGCAACATAGACTTTATTGTCAATCCCATCCCAGACCAAATCTCGGGGGCTGTCGCCAACAGTAATATTTGTAATCACGAAATTCGTCATTGCATCAATTACTGTCACATTGTTACTCCAGACATTAACTGTGTAAATTTTATTACCTGTCTGATTATAGACCAAATTCAAAGGACCATCGCCGGTTGGAATAATTGCAATCAAAGAATCTGTTGTAGCATCTATCACTGCCACATTATTACTCCAGTAATTAGCGCAATAGACCATTGTGCCTGCTGGATTACAAATCAGTGCATAAGGTCCACTGTTAGAAGTAATTGTTGAAAGTATTGAATCTCCTGCACCATCAATGACCGTGATGTCATTACTGCCGAAGTTCGCACAGTAAATTCTATTGTTATTTGGATTATAGATTAAATCCTGCGGCATAGTGCCTACAGGAATGTTGGCAATAGTCTGATTTGTTGTTCCGTCAATTATCGACACGGTATTGCTGTAGCCATTTGCGCAATAGACTTTATTATTGGTTGGGTTATAAATTAAAGATTGCGAATACCTACCTGTGATAACCGTGCTAATGACAGAATTTGTCACACCATCAATCACCGTTACACTGCTGTCATAAAAACTACAACAATAAACCTTATTATTGACAGAATTCCAGCAAAGGTCCCGGATATCCCTTCCTGCCACAATATCAATCTTTGCGATCTTTGAATCGGTTGTAGCATCAAGGACAAGCACACAATTGCCGCCATAACCACCGATATGGATGCGATTATTGGTCGCATTATAGGTAAAGGATTGAGGCGCATCTATCCCGCATAAAGAATCGGGCAAGAATATGGTTGTTTCAAGCCATTGACCGAATAAGAGCAAAGGCATCGCAAAGAGAAACTTGAAAGGGTTATATTTTGGGATGAACATTGTTTCCTCCTTTTTTAATATTTTTAAAGTATAGGAATTTGAAAAATTGCTTCGGTCGCTTCGCTCCCTTGCCTAACCCACGGTTAGAGCACTATACTTAATAATGAAATTTTCATTATAGCAAAAAAACAAGATACATCAGGACTGGACATTATGATAAAGATAGTGCACCACTTTAGGCAAAACGATTATGGGGGTTTCAAGGGGACTCCCCTGATGTATCTTGTAATCTTCTTTGTTTCCCAGTACCCCGGCACCTCTAACCTGATAAAATAGACACCCGAGGGCACTCTTTGACCCAAATCGTCATCGCCCTGCCAGATGATTTGGTTAAATGAGCAATTGGTTAAATGGTTAAATGATTTTACCAGCCTACCACTTGCATCATAGATTGCAAGGCTAATGCCTTCCACTACTCCATTGGTTTCGGATTTCGGATTTCGGTTTTCGGATTTATTTAAAATTTGGGATTTGGAATTTGTCCCGTTTTGCGAGGATTCACGACTTTCAGTCGGAATTTGGTATTTGGTATTTGGGATTTGGAATTTAATCGTAAGATTTCTATAGAATGGATTGGGATAAACATTTATAGTTCCATTTAGATTTCGGCTGGATGTTTCTTTTATACCGGGCGGGGTAAAATATCTGTATAAGCCACCCTGGGTTGCCGCGAAGAGTCTTAAAGTATCTTGTTGATGGATAG
>Ga0207433_10004832_pt1 | contig 24468 bp, 24 predicted proteins | sample YelNatPaOPGAMG01_FD_187559 | JGI IMG/M metagenome (GOLD analysis project Ga0207433, IMG submission 187559) | Hot spring thermophilic microbial communities from Obsidian Pool, Yellowstone National Park, USA - OP-RAMG-01 (SPAdes) (version 3) | ecosystem: Environmental > Aquatic > Thermal springs... | reverse complement strand
TTGAATTGAAGCGTAGTACCTATCCACATCCCTTGTTACAATAATCTGTTTTATGTTTTCAGGGATGGATGATTTATCCCTGTATTCTATCCCCTCAGTGAATTTGGGAATGATGAGCTTATTCCCCTTCACTTTGAATCCTGAGGGAACTATGAAATATTGTTTATCTTTTTTGGATTTAAATGTTGGATAGGCTACATTCTTTCTGAAAAATGCGGTAAATGCATTATCCAACTTTCGCAAAGATTGCTGTAGGCTGTGATTAGAGACTTCATATAACCAAGGTTTCTTCTTCTTTAGCTCAGTGAGCATTTTACACGTTTTAAAATAATTGAGAGCCTGTGCCTTCCCTTTTGCCTTCGATTCTGCATAATATTCTGTCCTCTTCTGTAAAAAGTAGTTCCAAACAAACCTGCAAGACCCAAAGTGTTTTTCAAGAAGGATTTTCTGATCCCTATCGGGATACAATCGCACCTTAAGGGTCTTTAGCATTGATGATAGAAATACACACTTATTTATTAATTTTTCCTCGTTGAACATGTTTAAGGACAAGGCGCTTACGCTCAGCTTGTTTTGTCTTTATAAACAAAGAGTGTTTGATTCCGAATGGCAGTGGCAAGTAACTGCAAGTGGTGCTAAGGTCAAATATATGTTAAAGGATCGTTAGGGATTCTGGTAACCTAGTTTCTTGCAGACACAATATTATTTCCTACCACGAAATACAGTACATCAGGGTGTATATACGAGGCTCCTTCGACCCCCTTGAACCTTGTGTCTGAGAACCCCATCAAGGAGTCCTTTGTTTTATAGACTACCATGGCATCATTATTCGTGTAAAGGTATATTCCCTTCAGCGTGAGTATAATAGTGGTTATCTTGCCCCCAACCCCCCATTTCTTAAGGACATTAATGAATTTACCCTTATAGAATAACCAAGCTGCAAGCAGGATCTCTGAATCGGTCTGCGAAGTGAACACAAACCCTTTCTGTATCAGATGGGATTTCAGGGCTTCGTAGTTATGAAGTGTCCCGTTGTGGGCCAGTGCCACCTCGTCCCGCACGAATGGATGCGAATTGGAGTTTGAAATGGAGCCTACTGACGCTCTCCTGTCGTGGAACAATGATAAATGAGAAAATATCCGAGTCTGGGGATTCCTTGCCCAGTACTGGTTTGCGCTTTCTCGTGTCTTGCTATAGTAAATAATTCTATTCTGATAAAGGTATGCGTAGCCGAAGCCGTCTGGATTTTCGTCACTGTAGAACCTAGAAGCATCCCTTATTATCTTTGTCTGGTCCACAATCGCTGTTGTTGATACAAACCCCATTCGGCACATTGAATTTAAAACATTTTGGAGTACATAAAGTTTTATCCTGTTTTCTGAATTTTTTCCTCCCTGAGTGTTGATGACCGCCATCACAAGAAATTCTTAAAAGTTTAAATAGCAATATAAAGTATATGATAATATGTCTAAGGTTGACCAAAAGGATACCGACGATTTCACAGATGATGATATTGAAACACTTAGAAAAATATTATTCAACAAAAGAGGACGTTTAAAAACTCAGTATGCAGTAATATTTGGTGGTTTTGGTGGCGGGTTGCTGTTAAAGGCACATAAATATTCTCCTGATGAACAACGATCCTTAATAAAGAATGCATTGAAAAGCACTAAAATAGGAATAAAATTAGAGAAATTAATCATTTGAATTATGTTTTCTCTACCTTTTCCTTATCTTCCTTGAAGAAGTTGAAGACTTCATTCAGTGCACTATCTACCTTTTTATTGCCCAAACCCTTTGGGGCTTTCTTGCGGGCGGGGGCATGAGGCTTCTTTCTGTTGAGTTTGACTTTGAGAGATTTCAATACGGCGGATCCTTTTTTCTTGACCATGTTTTAATGAATGGATTCAGATATTAATGTTTTTATGTAGTTTTGTTTTCAAATAGTGATTTATCGAGAACGCTATGAGTCTGTCCACAGCCTTGGAACCTAATCCTTTCAGATCCCGTATATAATAGTAAAATGAGTCATCATCCTCATAGATGATTGTCCTGGTACTTTCTTTCTTGTAGTAGGGTGTTGTGGTTTGAAGAAGATAGGCAATTGAGTCCACAACTAGTTTTTCCTTCTGTTCCTTTGTATCGAATCCCTTGAACAAATATGGAGGCACAGAAAAAACTTCTACGGTCCTGTGAGTATCGGGGGGTAATGGATTGTTCTTAGGAGTCCCCAGACGCAATTCGATTATCATTGAGATCCAGACATCAAGGGAGCGTTCTCCCCATCCCTTGTTCTCGTAAATCAAATCCAGATAATCGCTTTTGACCACTATCGTTTCGTTCCTGGCACTTATATATTTATAGACCTCGTAATTGTCTATGAATTTCCACAGTATTTCGTGGATCAGATCGCTCCGTGCTTTCTGGATCGTTGAGCCCTGGCCATCCTTTTTTTGCTTGAACTCTTCATTTCCATCTAAAAGTGATAAAATCGAAAGGGGGAGTCTCAGCTTGATCTTCACGAATATTATAATATTTTCGTATATTTAAGAGTTTATTTTTCTGGTTCGTATTTAAACCTGTGACATTTAACGTCCTTTTTCCAACCGTTTCCATCTTTCCACTTTTTGTTTTATTCATCTTATCCCCACCTCTATCCTTCAATATTGAACGGTAACTGTTATTCCCCAAGAACATGATTATGGTATGTTCACTGCTATGAATGTGAAAATGTGAAAAAATAATTCTGGACTCTGAATATTATTCATTGCCCAGATTTTCATGGTATTTTCATGAAATGAAAAAGCATGAAAAAAAATGCTCTTGAACTCTGATAGCACTCGTTATTTGGATTTTTATGATGTATCTACCGGTTTGCTGGTAAATTTATGAACCCATCCTATACTCATCCCTATCTCCTCTGCTATTTCCGTTATTGTGTAACCATTCTTCCTCATCTCTATTGCTTTCCTTTTTTTCTCTTCCTTCTCTACATCCTGCTTAACATCTGATTGCTTATTTTCCTCCTGCTGTTTGCTCTCCTTCTGTTTTTGTTCTTCTCTCCATTTCGCAAATTCATCTAGCGTTTTCCTTTCCACCCTCTTGCCTCTCTCATCGTAGAACTTTCTGTGGACTAGAATTTCATCCCTCAGGAGTTCGTAGTGGCTCTTTTCATTGGTTGTTTCGCCCATTATTCTGGCAAGAAATTGATATATCTGGGTAATTGAAACATCCATTATAAAGGGAGCGGGGTCATCCGTCTTGAACCTCAGTGTTGTATCTGGGATCCCATCAATATCAAACTGCTGTTCTATATTTCCATCCTTTAAAATCTTGAATGTTGCCTTGCGCCTCATTGGAGCCTGTTTTTCCTCCGTCCCTCCATAGCACTGTATCATCATCTTTGTACTGCCTACCACTGCTGCGGATATCTTCCTTTCCTCGTGCCATATCCTGACTTCTGAGAGTTTTAGCTTTCGTAAGAGCCTGATGACCGCATCATCCTCCTGGTTATCGACTGTGGAAGTATGAGTTTTATCGAAGCCAGCAAGTTGCTGTTCATCCTTGATTGCAATGGAGGGGAGACCTTTCATGGCATTGCTTATCGCCGCAAGGAGGATGTCGCTTTCCCTTGTTGCGTATGTATAACCCTCTAGGTCATCTTCTATCTGGATGTTCCCGATAGCTTTAATTCCCTCGGATATCGCACCCTCAACAAAAAACCTCAGTGCTTTGGAAGTCTTTCCTGAACCCTGCGTACCGTATATAATGCATACGTTTCCTCCGTAATCTATAGGTTTTTTTCTGTAATTTCCGGCCCATTTCAAAAAGAAATAAGGATGGTAGTCCTCGTAATCAAACGTCAGAATACTGTGGGTACGAAGCATGGCAGCGCCTATTGGACCGTATCTGTCTGCTATATCTTGCCGTATCCACTGTGAAATTCGGACAAGGTCTTTGTTTATTTCAAAATCCAGTAGTGGATCGCTCGGTGCCAAACCCTTTTTATACTTTATCCATGCATCGTGCAAATTCATCAGTGCCCGACGAATAGGATAAGGGATCATTCTTTCATCTTTCCCCCTTGCAAGAGGGACCTCAGGCGGTGCAACACCCATCAGCCATTCTAGATCTTTGATTGAATGAATATCTTTTCGCACAAAATTTTCGAACTCGTAGCCTAGTAATCTCACCTCATTGTATATGTTGTCGTATTCAGGGCGGTCAGATTCAGATGCGACGCCTCTGTTTCGGTAAGGCATTTTCGTTCTCACCTCCATATCTGTATCTCTCTGTTTCAGGGAACAATTCACTATCTAGCTCATCTGGAGGCAGGGTCGAGGGTTCTGGAGATACTGGCATGGCAGTATTAATTATTTGCTGTCTTATGTATTCGCTATTGTTGAATGTCTTCCTTTCGTCGAAGTACCCCAGTTCTCTCCTGAGAAATGCCTTGATATCCATCTCCAATATCATTGCTTCATGTAATGCCCTGTTAGCTTGCTTCTCGACGGCGAGATTTGTTCCTCTTGTGATACCAGCACCAGTAACATGTATAGCATCGTTTGTCTGGAGCTCCGTAATATCATAATCGTTTCCCTGCATTGTCATCTTGAAATTCCATGGTCTTGGAAGGTTTATGAAACGATCCCTGAATTTTGCGTATTCTGCTTCATAGCCACGAACATTATACAAACATACCAGGCAGGACGAGATGGAGGTTTTTACCAATTGAAATGCTATCTTGGCGTCGGGTGTACGTGCTGCGCTGTCATCCAAGCTGATTATTCTCATTTCCCAGTCAGAATAAGAAGGCACCGACTCGTTTGCTTCCTTAACTTCTTTGGGATTGGCCGAGTCGATTTTCTTTTTATACTCGCCAATATCTTCCGTCAATCCAAAATCAGTGTTCAGAGTCACACCATAATATTAAGAATTAATATTAAAAATTTGCTATATTTGAAAATGAAATTATTAAAAAAAAAATAAACTAAAACTCTCCGTTTACGAAGCTAGCACGATTTCATTAGGTATGCTGATTGACTGCCCACTCCCGAATGAAATGTTTATGTTGAAGGACTCGAACTGGTACTGACTCATTGCCTGAACTGCGCTATCACTGTAGTTGATAGTTACCCAGAATGTGACCGTTCCTCCGACTGCTATTGTGTGCACGTATATGTTATATGTCTGTGTGTTGTTTGCAAAAGAAACCTCATACTGACCTGTGCTCGTCTCCAACACAAGTGGATAGGATTTTCCAGTTGTTGAATTTGTCAGAGTTGGAATTCCGACCGCTGATACAGAAAATGATATGTTTCCGACGTTTGTGTCAGTCCTATACAATGTTATCGAATACTGTGCCTGTCCAATTGTTGCATTGCCATCCCCGCCGACAGAAAAGTCTCCGATTATACCGTCTTTAAATGTAGAAGCTGCATTATACAGATTTGCAGTTGTCTCTATTCCGCTCACACCATTAATCGTCGCTATCTTGGACGCAAGTATTACAGTTGTTGCTGCGTTTGATGCAGTTCCTGCAGGATTTGACCCAGCGAATGCACCCTGAACGTTACCCAAGTAATAGGTAAGATCATAGGTCGGACCAGTCTGCTGTGTCACTACTGGAGTAGTCGTTTGCGTTACTGTTAGAACTCCCGTTACCATAGCGAAGGCAAGGAAGATCGCTATCAGTGCGATTACCAGTGTTGCCGTTTCGTGCTTTTTGATCATTGGGAACTTTGCGCCGCTTCGTGCGAGGAACAGGGCCGCGAATAACCCCAATCCTATGATGATTAGTAGTATCTCCCAGATATTCCACATCATAATCTAAAAAACTCAATCTAATATAAAAACTTTTAATGAATTTTTTGTTCAGTTCAATGCATGGAACTCAATCTGCCCTGATTATCGAGAAGGTAGTTTCCTTGTGCTTTCTAATGAATTCGACCACGGCGTCCGCTATGGTTTCCGCAAGCTCCTCCTGCATTTCCTTCGGGAAATCAGGGAGTATGAATTTAAAGTAAAACCTTCCAAGGTACGTGATCAGAAAGGTATTCCTCTTACCGATTCTCGGAAAGAAGAACTTCTTGGGCTTGAGCTTGGGTGGGGGTCTGACGCCGAGGATGTCTTTTTCAACTCCTGCCTTTGCTTGTTCCTCGGTTTTCGTATTTGCCACTTCACCCAATTTATTATTTTCTACGGTTTTCCCGACAGATTGTACAGACCCCTGAATGTCTGCCACATTGGCAGGATCCTTTGAAATTTCTCCAAACGCAGGCTTTTCGACGCCAGAACCCCCTTCTTTTATCTCAGGACTTTCCTGCGGAAGCTCCTTGAAATCTGGGTGCATCCTTTTCATATGATCAGCTAGCTTTTTTTCATCGACGAAACGCTTACCGCACACGGGACAACCCACACTCGTTTCTTCATGAGTTTTCATGTGCTCGGCCAGTTTTTTCTCATCTGGAAAGCGCCTCCCGCATGCTGGGCAAGGAATATTTACTTTATAGTGGTTCATCTGTTTTTTATGGGCTTCGAGTATTTCTTCGGTTTTGAAGTTCCGCCCGCAGGTCTCACAAACAGGCACAAAAATATATGTTGTTTTAATATTTATGGTTTGTTATGGATTTGGGGAAGATGTAAATCTCAATTGCTTTAGCGAGGAGTAGTTGACGCCTTTCTATTTTCAAAACATGTCCGCGATTCTCCTCCGCATTGAAAACAGGATTCCTGCCACAATTATCCCTGTCCCGATGTACATGCCGATAAAATAATGGGCAGGGGGCAGGACATGGAATAATGAGGTTTCATATATTTGCGACGAAGAATTGGTTGCCTGGAGGTACAATATCACGACTGATGTAGAGACCACGCTCACTACAGTATAGTATTCGGTGCTTGAATACTGCTTAAAGGAATAAAGATGGCCATCAACACGGACGAAAGCTCCTTTGAAATTAATATTGTGGGACATATTATAAATAATCACATAATTTCCGCTATTCAGAAACAAAGGAGTGGGTGTGATATGTACCCATCCTGATGCATTGCTCCAGTTCCTGACATACTGATGTATTTCGAAGCTCCCGATATCAAATACGCTCACACTGGCAAATCTTCCATAGAATGTAGATGGAGTCAGATAGGAATAATAGACGACTCCATTCTCACTGTAAGTCAGGTTCGCATTCCAAGTAAATGCATACTCGGTCTGATCCAGCCCCTGAAACTGAGTAAAAATGGTTATCATTATCTCGTATGCCCCGTTGCGATAGATTATAGAGGTAAAATTATGGAGCGAACTTGCTGTGTACTCCAGCGAGTTGTTTAAATTCTTGACCCTCAATGATAGTTCTTCGGCTGTTAACTCAGGCCTGCTGGCTCCAGTCCTGTAGGACATTTCTATGCTTACATTCGCGGGGTTCAAGCTGTAGGGGAAAATTGTAGGAGATGACTCATTAACTGAAAAGGGAGAGGAAGATATGATTTGCAAATTGTTGTCTGTAACGCCTGTTGGAAGCTGAGGAATGGTATTGATATATGAAAATACCAGAATTAGAATACCAATAATGATGATGACTGTACCCAATTTCACATTTTATATATAATTTGAAAATATTTCAATGTTTGCAAAGGGAGAGAAAAAGTTACCGCTTTTTTGTTTTCTGTGCTTTCTGCAGTTTCCTGTCTATCTTCATAGCTTTGAGCTCTGCTTTCTTTTGTTTCAGATTGTATTTCGCTTCCTTGTACGCAGACTTAGCAACCTTGACCTGTCCTCTCGGACTTGCGAGATTCCTAGCTACTCTGCCTCCCGTTTCGGACAGACTGTACATCGAAGCCCCCTTTCCCATATCGTCCTTCATATCTATAAGATAGCTATTCTGAGAAGGCTCGCCAGTGCTCCTCGGGCTGGTATCCTTTTTTCTGTTGAACTTCTTTGCCGTTTCCGATATTTTATTGACGGTGTGGGCTGTCCCATCCGCTACTTTAGTAATGCCAGACTTCACATAGTACAGATCTTCTTGCACTTTACGAATACCCGATTTGAGCTTATGGGCCCCTGATTTTAATTTATCCAAAGCTTTTACCATATAATTATATCCTCCTCCTTACTAGTACTACAACGCCAATTAATGTTACAACTATTCCTATTACAAGAGTTGTTACGTTAACGTTATATGGCTCTACGTATATATATTCTGTTATTTGTGTAATGCTAACGTTCCCATGCACTCCTGGCACTGCTGATACATTATACCCAAACACTAACGTGTTATTACCAGATTTTAAAGTATAATTATGGAAAATATCATAAGATATGCTATGGTATTTGCCATTTATTTCTAACCAGGTAGTAATGTTTGATGGTAATGGACCAGCGGATGGTCGAAGATACTCTGCCTTCATCGTCGTCTGATAAGGAATCTTAAGTAAACTCGCTGCAGAAGATGTGTTAGATATGACATACTTGCCATTTATATTCTTGTACATAATCACTAAGTTGAAGTTGGAACCATATGATGTTCCCGACCCACTAGTAAACTCGCCATAATAAGTAGGTGTAGTATAATGTAAAGTCTCACCACTCGTGAAAATAACGTTTACAGCTAAGCTCAGATATACGAAGAACTCAACATTTAGCTGATATGTGTAAGGAAGACTGACATTCAACGTGGCGTTATAATTTGTAAAACTGATCTCATACTGTTGAGTAAATGATGTGTTAAATTGATCTGAAGAACCTCCTACACTACCGACATACCATGTCACAGTGGCAGGATAAGTACCAACAGCATTTGGGTCATAAATTATAAATTGCCCTCTGAGAATACTCGATGTAGAAGATGCATAGTCACTTGGGTTTGTAATAGATTGTGAAGGAGGAATGTCACTTAAGTATGTTACGGTTGACGTACTGCCAGTATTACTACTACCATTTCCTATTTGTACAATAGTTAAACTTGGAACAGCAAATGCAGCTATTATGATGATAATTCCCGCCAAAACTATTCCAGCTCCTACTTTCGGAATCATTTTATCCACACTCCTCATTAATATTTACCATATCATCACTTCTTTAATATCCATATCAAACCTATCAATATCAGAACCGCTCCAATTCCGAAGGAGATGTATTGCTGCGTGGAAAACGCTGGCTGCACTGGAGCGTTATCTGAAAATCCTCCTATCTCCATGATCGGGATGACGGAATACTCACTAGTGGCGTAACTCCCTAGTAACATTATATCGGATGGGCCAGAGATATTGAGGGATGAGACGAAAGCATAAGGATAAGATTGCCCATTTATTGTTACAGATGTGGTCGGTTGATTATAGAAATTCACTATGCCACTACGCATGGGGGTAGCGCTGTTATTATATATTCTATACATATAATATACATTGATGTAATTTGATGGAATTGAACCGTTGAAAACGAATACTACATATAATGTGGCAGGGAAAGATGCTACATTAAGATTCAATGTCTGTTGCAAAGATACTATTTTCGTCATACTATTGAGTGATGTACCTACCCAGAAATTTCCATAGGGGAAATTTGTGATATACGAACTGGGCGGAGGCGAAGACGAAGCAATAAATTCACCGTACACAGTTTGCGAAGGGTTGAGTGTTATCATGTATGATGTATTGCCATAAGATATTGTGCCAGACCCAGAGCTGAACGAAACTCCATATACCGCGGAATTTGTAGAAATTGAATACGGATCCTGTAATATAAATGTACCAGAACTTGTTATTGTAGCATAGTAAACGTACAGACCGTTGTACCTGAGTTTATAAAATGATATCGAAACCGCTATTGATACTGGAACTGTATGTTGAGTGGTTTGACCCGAGGACTCATTTATTACAGTCGCAGTCACATCTATTGTGCCACTCGCTGGACTAGCCCAACGAGAAACGTAGAACGTATAATTAAAATAATATTGTACAGTAATCGGCACAAATGAAAATTGACCAAATATCCAAGGATTGTTATCTGTCGAAGTCGATGTTAGTGTAGATAAACCAATAATACTGCCGTTAGATGCTTGAATAGAAGATACTTCTAAAACATTTGCACTTCCTGTATAACTTAGGGATGGAGTGGAAACAACCGATAATGGATAACCAGCATAGGCGCTACCTATGACCACAACCCCCAGTAATAGGAGCGCAATCCCTAGGTAGCTGACCTTCATGCAATCACTTCCTGAATATCCATACAACACCGATAATCATTAAGGCTCCTCCTATCCCAAATGAAACGTACTGCGATTCACTAAATACTGGACCAGGAGGTATGACTAGATTCGTTAAATTCGAAGCAAAACTCATCAGCTGGTATGGCGATCCCTGAGCGCCGTTCGCAATTACATATCCATCGAGGTACAATGTAGTCGGAACGGGTATTGTTATAGGCGAACTTGTGTATGCTGTATAGCCATCTAATGTTGTTTGCGCGGTAAGAGTTACCTGCCCCTGAGTTGTGCCATATATGTACGTAAAGTAAGCGTTTGTGAAAGGAGTTGTCGTTCCATTATCCTCCACATACCATATCTGGAATGTTGTTGATGTCCCGCTTACATTGTAATACAGCATCGTTGCGTCATTTGCTATCCTCACAGGAGTTGTATTACCTATCTGTAAGTAGAAATGTCCCAGATTCTGCACTGATTGAAGCGGAAATTCCCCGTATGTTGTAATTGTCTGATAATTAAATGTTCCGCCATCGTATGTTGCCGAACCAGCGAAAGTGAACGTGTAAACGATGCCCTGAGTTGGGTATGGGTTAGTGAAATTATATGATGCCTGAGCAGAGAAGAATTCAAACCACGTTTTGGACAAAGTGTTTTCAAGGTACTGCAATTTCCATGAATTTGTCATAGTTTCGGTAGTAGAATAACCTGATGAATCAGTTATTGTCACTGTAACCGTTCCTGTCCCTGAAGCACTAACATCACTTATCTGTGTTATAATGGAACCCCATGTCGCGCCAAGTTCTTGGTATCCATTCTCAGCGAAAGTTGTCGGAGTTGATGAGGAGGTGCTCTTTGGCATTGAATTTACCGAAGAAATAGTATCAGAGAAAGTTGTTTGGTTAACCTGTACTATTGTTAACGGATGCCCTGCATAAGCTGCGCCAAATATCAGTGCTCCTATTATAATCAGTCCTATCGCGAAGTAACTAAATTTCATATAATAAAAAATAAACATCTAGTATAAAAACTTTTAAAGTTTTTTTAGGGGGTTTGGGGAAGCAGTAAGTCTCAATTGCTTTGGCAATGAGATACACGGACTTCCCCTATGGAAAAGTTCATCAGTCCACATGGAATTGCTAACAGTAGGATCGGTGCGATCCGAATCTACGCCTGTGGAGATCGATACCTCCGTAACCTACCTGCCCAAAGGCAAGGGGCAACTCTTGGGGCGGAAGGGATCGAGTATGGTCGTTGAATCAGGAAGCTCCGAAGCTTTAGCTGAGGGGTAGCTCACACAACCTCTTCAAATATAAAAAGATTTTAGGATTTTTGAATGACCCCAGTTATCAGAACCTCCATTATTGTGTCCTCACAGTGTATTATTATTGTTTGATTCTTGTAGTCTCCCGTTATTTCCTTTTTATTAACGCTCAACAGCAGTTTTTCACACCCAAGCCTGTCCAGATCGTCAGCTACCTTTTTTTTAACCCTTATTTCCTTATAACCATTCCTCCTTGTTTTGTACTTAACTATGCCCAGGTATATCCCGACACTTGTTTTTGCAGGTGAAATAAGCCGGTTGTCTTTAATGAAAAAACGATTATAATTTGCCTCTTCTTCCATCAGATCACCCCGTGCAGATACATCAGATAGAGAATCACCATGGTTCCGAACAGGAATGTGTACAATGCAATTATCGAATGTTTAAGCGCTATGTTTTTCTTTACACTTTTCTTATTTATGGTGATTGGAACGGATATTACAAGCAGGAATATTATAATCAGCCAAAGATTGATCCTGTAGAATATAGGGCTGAACAGATGGTAGTCCAGGACAAATAAATACGACGACAAGCCGCTCAAATAGAAATTCGTAGCGAGAGTGTTTCCCTGAAGCGCGGTATTGTTGCTGTTTGGTGGAATGATGTAGGTCTTTGCTCCCAGTACAGACTGCCCGCTCATCAACTGCATCTCAGTCTGTATATTAGTATGTATTTGAATAACCATAACGCCTGCTGAAACGCTCACAATAGTGTAATGTAGAGTGGTAGAATTATCTGAATTTATGTAATATAACGTTAAATTTTCTGCAATTGCCTGGGTTAGTGAGAGGCTGGTAGGCGTTCCGTTAAGATAGAAAGAATAAATTGTCACTTGGAGAGTAGTGGAGTTGACGGCAGCATAGTCTTCGAATTTTAGGACGTAGTAGTTCGTCCTAATCTCATTCATCACCGTTGCATTAAGGTTTTTGATATTTTTCAAAACATTGAGGAATTGAGAAGCAACCGATGAGTTTACGTTCCTAATTTCCACCGAGACATTAACGAACTGACCTAACATAGTAGTATTGAGGTTCTTAATACTCGCCATTACGTTCAAAAATTGAGTAGTGATAGTAGAATTTTGATTTTTAATCTCGGCAGATATATTTGCAAACTGCTTGAGCATTGTTGAGTTGAGGTTTTTTATATTGGTAAGAACATTAAGGAACTGAGTTGCTACAGTTGAGTTAAGGTTTTCAATGTTGGTCAAAACAGTTGTAAACTGAGATTTCATAGATGAATTGAGGTTTTTGATAAAGGTAGTAATGTTAACGTATTCGCTCAACATTGTAGTATTCAGATTCTTGACCTTCGTCAGGACGTTAAGGAATTGATTTGTGACTGTAGAATTTAAATTTTTAATATTGGTAAGTACGTTAGTGAACTGAGTTACAACCGTTGAATTCAAATTTTTGATATTAGTTAAGACCGTAGTAAATTGCGAAAGCATTGTTGTATTAAGATTCTTTATATTTGTGAGGACGTTCAAGAATTGAGAGGTTACAGTGGAATTGAGATTAGTTATGTTTGTCAGAACTTTGGCGAACTGCGATGCAACCGTAGAATTGAGATTTTTAATGTCGGTCGTGACATTTACGAACTGATCTAACATTGAAATATTCATATTCTTTACTTTCGTCAGGACATTGATGAACTGATTCTGCATACTGGCATTGAAATTACTGATGTCTGTAATGATCGTGTTCACGTCATCCGTTATCTTCGTGTTGATGTTCGACAGCGTGGTATTCTCGTTTATCAATTGTTTGCTTATTGAGGAATTGGTATTCGTCACGTTCAGCGTTAGACGGATAAGTTGATTTTTGATATTCGAGTTGGAGTTGGACAGGGAAATATTCACGTTTTCTATTAAATTCGTCACATTATTTTGAACCGTAGAGAGATGGGCATTAATGTTCGTCAAAGTCACTCCGGTTATCAAAAAGTAAGCGACCTGCGAAATCGTTATGCTGGCATTGAGATATTTAACTATGTTATAGGTATTGAAATTTAAGTAGGTAAATGAGAAGTTATACGTTCCTGCTGGGACGTAATACGTCACGGACTCAAGAGGCATCAGATACTGTCCTACCTGAGTTACCCCCTTCTGAGTGACGCTCATCCCTATAACATAGCTGGAATTCATATTAGCTATGGTCAAAGGAACGATGTCGAGTGGAATCTCGATGAACTGGGTTAGTTGTTGCACCGAGGTTTGGTATGAAGAGATGAGCGTCCCGTATATTGTGGTTGTGTTTATTGTGATTGTCTGACCCAGAATGACCTGCTGTGTAGGGCTGTAAATCTGCTTGCCGTTTAAGAACGTGGAAAATTGATTGAAGGGTATGTTGACCCCGAATTCGCCGAACACGGCAGATTCGGGATAATATTGAATGATAATTAATGCATTCCCCACTGGGTTCGGGGCGAGCCAGACAACCTGAAACATGTTAGCATTTATCAGCAATGTGTATGTGGCTGTAGTTTTGTTGAAATCGGCTGGAACGCTAATCGTCTCAGGTACCCAGAATGGAGACCCCCTCACCGAAATATCTGTTGAATTCGAAGGGAGAAGTATCTGCCATACGTAATACGACCAAGTGGCGTTGTAGCTAATGGTCTGCGTGTAGAAATAAGGGATGCTTTCATTCGTCCTGGTAGAGCCGACCACTATGGTGTAATTTAGAATGACCCACCGACCGACCGTTGGGACGGAATTTGCGACAGAATATTCGATGTTTACGCTCCCGCTTATCCCTCCCCCGCTATATTCCCACAGTGCTGTAAAGGTAGCAGTTTGTGTCAGATAGTAGGGTACGTCATAGGCAACGCTTCCCAGATAATTCGTATTTGAGGAAACGTTTTGTGAAAGTGCCAATATGCCATTGATATAGAGCCAGACATTCTGTAGGTTGAGGTTTACCTGAGTGTAGTTGAAATAAATATAGGTATTCGTTTTCACGGGCGCCGAGTTGGGCGTTGTCGTGATAGAAAGAGTAAGTGTGATTGAACCTGAAAGGGAAGATGAAAGAGAGGATGCCGCACCGACAGCATCCACTATGAGAAGCGTAACTGTGAATGTTCCGGTCGTGCTATACTGATGGGTAAACGAGAAATTGTAATAACCATTGGATGCTACTTCGACAGCAGATGACACTTCAGGAGAACCATCTCCCCAGTTTATATCCGAAATCTGGACGGTTTCATTGTGGAAGGGGGTCGTTGCGTTTACGGTTAGAGTCTCACTGGATCCATGACCTGAGTAGCCTATGTGCGCATAGGAGTCAGAAGGGTAATCATTTATCAGTTCAGACGTCACGAAATTAGCATTCGCAGTCTGGGCTGATGAGAAATTCATGTATGCTGTGATGTTCGCCGTGTTCTTGTATTGCGATATCGAATAATATGTGAAATCCTGAGAGGAGAGTATGAAATTCCAGTATGCGGAAGCCGTCGCAACTAACGTGAGGTTGGTTATTGAAATTTTGTATGAAGCCGAAAAATTGGTAGCAGCATCCGATGGTAATGGGAAACTGAAAGAAATGGTGGTGGAATTCCAGAATTCACCTGCATGAGACTGTAAAGGCTGGAGGGAATATGAATCGCTCAGGGTGGTATAGGAATACAAAGCTGACGAAGAATAGTGTTCAACCAAATAATATGAAATGGTATATGACGTCACAGGATAGTCTCCAGTTGCCTTGAATGAGATAGAATAAACGTTAATAGCGCCAGTTATGGGCGAGGATGTATAAATGTTCCCATTATACGACGCAGAAGACGAATATTGCGCAGACCAGTATATATTGTACCAGAGGATGTTGCTTACAATTGATGAGGAGAAGGATGATGAAATGGTGTTGGGATATGACCAGCCCTTTGAAACTGGTGTAGCTTTTTGGGTTGGAGAGGTTGAATTAATCGTATTAGTAGCGCTGCTTACTGTTACAAAATTTTTAGAGAGAGAAGAACTCAAAAAAGGTCCACTATAAGATGTTTGGTAAAATGTTATTTGAGAGATAAGACCGCTATTAGTAGTTGTGATGTTTGCATCAAAATACACGTAATCTCTAGTGGCAGAATAATCATACGTATGCGACCAAGTATAAGCAGTCCCGCTAATTGTGAAATTAACATACAGAATCCCTATTGAGCCATCTGTGCTATGGGACGTTGATGATGTCTCAAAACTTCCATTGAACCATACTTTTGAATTAGCATAAACGTAGTAGCCAGAAGCATTTGTAGTATTTGCCCATCCTTTTGTAAGAGCAGAATTGAACGTCCAGAAATTATTATCCGTCTCGTTCCAAGTGCTGTAACTCGTATTTTCAACTGCTGAATTTGTCAAAGTTGTGGTGGAGGAAGTGGTTGATTGTATTGTTGTGTATGAAACGGTTGCGGATGCGTGGGCAATGTCTGGTTGATACTGAGCTGTTCCGAACGTCACGGATGGCATCACGCCGTCGGGTGGGTAGGCACGGGTGCGGGCCCAATATGAAACAATAGTATAAGAACCAGCACCAGTAAACAAAATAGAAGGATAATAATTTGCTATAGTATATTGTGTATTTGAACCTGTCAAAGTATTTGCATAATTAATCTGTGCCCATTCAGAACCTGTGGCAATCCAAGCAAGAGACTGAATATAACTTGATGGATAAGTAATTGTTGCACTTGCAACACCAAATTGACCTAAAGCACTTTCTATTTCTTCAACATTTGATGACGAAGATGGGTTAGAAAGTGCATCATAATTAGTATATGCTCCTTGCGTAAGACTAAACCCGTTTCTAATTTGAGAATATTGAGAACTATTTACATATACATAAGATGCTATATATATATCAAAAATCGCAGGATAATTTTGAATAATTTTTCCATAAAGCCAAACATAATTTGAACTTCCCGTGACGGTTAATCCGTTATTAACAGTATAGGTTGCACCCCCAGAACCTATAGACCATTTGCTTGTATTTAAGCCTGTACCAGCAAAGTTGTCATAAAAATTAAACACGCTTGCCCCATTATCATACTGCCCATAAGTAGGGCTGAGTTGAGGAGCTTCCCCAATACCTGTTGTTCCTGAGGAACTCAGTAAATTAGTTGTCAGGGAAGCGAAATCAATGTATATTGTTATCGATGAGGAAGCGGGAATTGAATATATTTTCAACCAGATTGTCAATGTACCTGAATTATTCGATTCAATCCAAGAAGGAATTATAGTTCCGTTGGCGTATGAAAATTCAAAGTTAGCTGATGATTGATTATAGTGGATATATGCCTTATACGTACTCTCGCTTAACTGAATCATCTGCTGGAACGGGTTCGGAGTAGCTGTGGACTGAGTGTTGTCGATTGTTATTGGGGCTTGGTAGATGATGCTTGGGGGAGCGGCTTGCGCTGTAATTGAAAGAAGAGGCATCGAAGATAATAGCAGGATCACTACCAATAACAATATTTTCAATTTATTGTTCATTTTTCACCCTCCTCCTTTTATTAATTATCATCGTACCTGCAAAAGCAACCACAATCCCTATAGCAAAGCTCAATACAACATACTCAACGTTCAAAACCTTCTCAACGCGAATTATTGTAGCATTATGATAAACATTCTCAATTTTAGGCTTCAGGAGACTGAGTGGCAAGAAAGTGATAAATGCGGTGGAATTATTATGATACAGGATGACTGCAGTGGCATTCAAATCCCTTGAAATGTAGAGGATCCCGCTACCGTTTATTATTTTATTGAAGACAAGTAGATTCCCCGACCACAGCGTTAGGTTAGAAGTCATGTTGACGTAATAGGAGATTGAGAAAGTATCATTGGAATTAATGGATGGATTGACGAGCATTTTATAGGAATATTGGGGGATGTAAGGAGGTAAAACCTCATATGAAGCCGCCGTATAGTTCTGGGTTGTGATATTAATGTATGTTGGTGAATTATATCTTTCATAGACTAGATCGGTTGTCGGGAGGCTGAGAATTGAGGAGAATATGACTGTGGACTTGAGAGAAATTATGACGGTGAAAACATTTATCTGGGGGACTCTTATGACAACAAAATTCTCCGTTGAATTGGATGTAACGGATATTGTAGGGATGGAAGAAGTGTAAAACAGGGTGAGAGAACCTATCTCGATGTTGCCCCAGTATGCGAGTATTATCGTGTTTGCATATATAGTTAGAGAAATGGAGGTAGTATTGTTGATTGAAAAGTTGTGAACGGTTGTGTAGTTGGCAATGCTCACGTTTATTAGGGCATTATCGGGATTGTTGAATGTGACGATGTATGAATTAATCCCAACACGCTTATCGGTGATGGAGAAGGGGGGTATTGAAGGTGAAGTTGCTGTGGGTGGACCTAAGTCCTTAGAGGGAATGGATGCTACAAGAATTGCAGAGACTATAAGAAGAATCAAAACGAGGATTATAGAAAGCTTTAACTTATTTTCATAATTCATTATTATCACTCCTTTTTTCGTCAACATAATCCCTTTTCATTGACATAGTAACTACAATAATGAGTATAATCCCCATAATAAGGCTTAATATAAGGTATTTAAAACTCGCTATTATTATAATTAATGCTAAAACGACAAATATATGAGACTCTAACTTATTTTTATTTTTATCGTTCATTTTCCATCACTCCCCTATTAAGAAATATACTAACCCTCGAGTAAATGCCGAAATCCTCAAAAAGTAGAACCTGCAGAACCGACCCGACTATCATGCCCGAAAAATAGGCCATTATGTGAACCTGATATGCTATGCCTTTCATAATAGCGAACCCTAGAAACGGATCCATCAATGGTATAGCCGATGTGATAAAAATTCCGAAAGCAACTATTGCCGGTCCCAGTGTTATTTTTTTATAATGTATGATTTGATTGAGTGAATTTATAAAAATGAACCCCCAGAGCGCATATACGACTCCCGATTGCCCTGGAGCAATGTAAATACGTGTAGGAGTAGATAATATCAATTTATAAAGAACCGTGCTAATTTCGTCAATTACCAAGATTAAAATCGAAGTTGAAATTGTCAGAATATACTTATTCCAGACTGACTGATTATAGATCGAAAAGTAGAATAATGGTACGAAAAGAAGAAGTGCGAAAACGTTTCCCAATCCGTCATAAACAAAAATTCCGTTATCAACGCTACCTTTTAAAATGAGGATGTAATAAATTAGGATGGTTAAGGGCAGGATCAAATAATATGAATCATCTTTCCAAGATATTGACTTCATTTTTGAGCCCCTCCCGTGGCCTCGGCCATCTGAGAAACAGATCCTTCCACGCTTTCGGTCGCATGCGAAATTTCAAAGGTTCTCATCAATGCTTCGTATAATTTACGTTCTACCTTATCCTTTGTAAATTCCCTAGCCCTTTGCCGCATTTCATTGTATATCTTTTCGTTATACTCTGCCATATATTTTTTTATTAATTCTTCAGCGTCTTTCTCATCAGAGTATAAAAATTCCCTGGGAAGAATTTCTCTTGGTCCCCCAGAATTATGTGCTATCGGCAAGACCCCATAAGCCATTGCCTCAACGATTACTAAACCAAAAGGCTCATTTTCACTAGTGTTTAGAAATATTTTAGCTCTTCTCAGATAATCATTTTTTACATCCTCAGGCACGTCAAGAATTATTTTAGTCTTCTTCAGCTGAGTTCTTATTTTTTCTAAGTATAGTTTGTCAGTTGAGAAGCCTATCAGATAGTGTGGATAAGGTAAATTCTCCATTATTTTAAGTATTTTATCCAGTTTCTTTTCTGAAGAAATTCTTGATACCGTTACTATAATGTCCTCCTTGACTGAACATTTTGAGTCTGGAATGTCATCTATTATTGAAGGATATATAACGTACTCATTTATCCCCTTTTTCTTAAGCCTACAATTTTCTTTGACGAAATTTGAAATATAAATCATCAATCTGGTATTGTTTTTACCAAACCTAGAAACGTAATCTATTAAACTATAATATTTGAATAGAAGCTTAAATCTCGGTGTACGTTCATTTTGAATGGATGGTTGTTGAATGTAAATTGAACCTGAAAAATATCCTGATAAGACTTGATAACCACTCTTTAAAAGTTTAAATGTTTCAATATTAGTACATACAATTGATGCAGGGATTGAAATAATGCTGAAAAGCCTGCGATGGCTCTTAAATTTTATAGGAAAACACTCTCTGACTTCAACATCAAATTTTTTTGATAACATTTCTATCAACGAAATGAAATATCTGTCCCCCCCAGTTCTCGCTTCTCCCATAAACCCTTTGAACATGACTATTTTGATTTTCTTTCCGCAGGATTCACATCTCATTTTTTACCCGCCTCCTGGTCGTTACTCAAAATACTGTACAAAAATAATGAATTAATCCCTATTCCCATTGATGGCATGATAAAAGATGATGGAGTAACGATGGGAGTGGAGACATTAACGAATAATGTATAAAAGTAGAATGTATTAACGCTATTCAGTACCAAGACCATGCTGCGTTTCCAAATTGGCTTTAATTGCATTTAATGCCTCCCAAAAGTGAATATTTCCTATCTAAATCAAGCGCAAAAATAACACTACCCGCCATATAATTAAGATATATATAATTCACGTATAAATTTTTTGTGTTTGAAGACTAATTACTGAAAAAATTAAAAAAAGAAAAAAGATTACAAAATTCCTACTATATTGACTATGTAAATTAGAATTGCTGAAAATAATGCACTCCCGAATACCATGACTTTTGCAATTACAGAATCAGGAAGGAGATAAGCAGCAATGAGACCGGACAGGATGAATCCTATTATTTCCAATACCGCATATAATGTACTTTTTTGTGTATGATGTATCGGCTGTCCTACTGAAAGCTCGGTTATGGCTGGTTGTGAAGCATACATAACTCCACTGGTCTGACCTACAGCAACCGTATCTATTGTAATATAATTATTCGATGCGCTATATGGAACTATAAACGTTCCTGTATATGTGAAAATTGTAGCACCATTTACCGTTGATTCTACAGGAGTTGCATTTACATTAAATGTTATCCATGAAGCCGAAGAGGATGGAGGTTCCTGCACTTTACTTCCTATCCATATATTTATATTGAAATAGATGGTCTGAGGAGGAATCTGCGATTGATTATACCTCTCCTTTATCGTATATGTCACGGTCGTGTTAGGATTATAGCTCCCCGACGTTGTACCAGGATTCGAAAGAGTTATAGTTGGTAGAGGCAAATATCCACTACTTGTATAGTTATATTTTGCGACTGAAAAGAATTGTTCTTCAGATGTCTGAACCACGTAATTGTAAATCTTCACCCTATACTGACCGTAAACACCTAGTGGAGTTTTATACGTGATATTATAATCATTCGGATAAGGGTTTGTTATCTGCGGGAGTGTAGTATTATAAACCATCGTTCCGCTTGGGTTGTAGATCGCAAGTGTGTAATCGCCATACCATATTGTTCCTGTGATGTATGTATCGTTCCCAGCAAATACAGTTTTTATAGGATTGATTGTTGATGTGCCCGGGACCACATATATCTGTGCAAATGTAGTTGCATGACCGTAGAACGGACCGCTCAATATCGCGCCGTTAACAACACTTTCTGCTTTAAATGTCATTGAAGCTGTAACAGTTAATATTCCGAACGCAGCATTGATGTTTGTCTGGGTCGCGTTCCAGTTAACTGGGAAGGATCCTTGCGAAAAACCTACATATCCCTGACCGTTATCAAAAACGCCACTTGCGGTGAGATTAGTGTAGGAAACTTGAGAAGGAGAACCGAAACTGCTAGCTGAATATATGTAGGGCGTGAAATTGTAATATAATTGTCCATATAAATACCAGTTTGTCAAATCACTAAAACTAGGTTTATTCGGACTGGACCAGATTATTTGAGGAACGATAGACTGTGAAAATAGACTTCCTTGCGGAACTGAAATTACATAAACATCCGTAGTTCCTGGAGTCCATATTTCATTCCCTGTCGGATTCGGAGAAACGCTAATTGATTCAGCCGTTTTTATGTACGCACCGGAATCGCCAGCCCAGATTTTAGCGTTTGTATCATTGTTATTTAAGGGAGTGGAAGTAATACTTGCAACGGTAGGAGCAACGACTATTATAGCTCCTAAAAGAATGAAAACTACAATAAGAGCTAGGGTTAAACTCTTCATCAGGTAAAACAATCTCTTCTAATATAAAAAGATTTTGGGGATTCTCCAAATCTCGAATTCAGGTTCTTTGCCTTTCAGGATTGTTATTTTCATTTTCTTCTTTTGATTTCCCGACGAATTGTTTAGCATGAGTTTCCTGCAGTGCACGTTCTGTGGCCTGAAAGGATATTGTGCTTTTATAATCATGTTTTTCTGCCCTTACCTCTGAAACATAGGAAAGGATTACTTCTCCTACAGTGGTCATTCGCGTGTCCTCGTTATTTACCCTGGGTCTGTCAAGATCAGAATCTTTGATGTCAGAAGGTAAGGGACAAAAATAAATTGGAATTTTATCTGGTTTGCCTTTGAAAAGCTTGTGACTGTAGATTTCCTTCCTAAGCATAGGATCAAGATCTTCGGCGGTTAGCTTCACTACGTACTCACCAACGTACACATTACCCCCAAGATCAATAACTCCAAGTGCATTAGCAACGAGGAATCCATTCCGACCCCCTCCCAGATAAGGTATCCAGTTAGGAATTATACCGCCACCAAGTGGTATTATGACCCAGCTGACAGTTACGCTTTTATTATCACGGGTTACTATCGAAAGGGTAACATTCTTCACATTTAGCATTGTGGTGCTCCAGTAATACCCTCCAGGAGCAAAAACATGAATGGATTTAGATTGAACGTAGATCTTCGTGAAGTAACCAGCTATTGCTGTTGGAATAATTGTGATACTTAATAGAAAGAAAGGATTGACCTCAACGTTGGGTATGCTCTGATACGAATAAATAAAGAGCAATGTGAATAAAAATGTTCCAATTCCCGCTATAAGAACAAGATAGTTAATTTCGACGTTTTCTTCCCCATGGATTATCATTTTCATTTGACAACCCTCTCCTCAAGTTCAATTACTCTGGATTTGTACTTTGCCAGATCTGCTTCGTGCCTCTCTTTAAATATTGATGCGGAGTCACGCATGGCCCAGAAATCTCTAATTAACCGTGGTTTTACCGCTTCCATATACTCATCGATTGTCAAACCATTTATTCTTTTTTCCAGAACACCGAAATATATCGGTGCTTTTGGCTTATATAGTGGATGATTTTTAATTCTCTCTCTCAATTCAGGTGGCAGAGCTTCTACACGGGTACGTATAAGCTCACTCGTAATGAGAATTGTACCGCCACCTAGGTTCCTCGCATGTTTCCTGTCCACAACAAGAAATCCTTGCCTTCCGCCACCACGCAGAGGGGGGAAATCCCTGATCACGGCACCTCCCAGAGGAATTATGGAAAAATCAATATTTTGACCATTAAAATTACTGACTCTCTGAACTGGTACATCCCTTATATCGGTATATATAGTTGCAAACGAGTATCTATCTGAAAAAATACGGAGATTAAAGTATCTCATCGCAAGAAAAACAAGATACACCAGTGCAATACTGGGGGCAAATACGACAGCCATAAGGAGAAACGGATTTATCGTTACGGGCTTGATGATCTTTTCGGTTAACGTACCAAGGATTATCGAAATAAAGATAGCACCGAATGTAATTAGAACAATAGTGTTAGCTGGTATTACGTCCTCATCTGATGCCTCTCTATTGTATATTTTCAAATATTTTTTTCTTATCCGATTAACGTTCACCGAGCCTCCCCTTTATTTTTTCCATTTCATTCTTTAATATATTTACTGTATCTTGCAATACCCTATTTGCTGCTTGAAGTTCACCAATTTCTTGAGCGAGCGCTGTAAACTCGTTCAGTTTTTTGGGACCTTCAATTTTTATGTTCGTAATTGGATTATCCTCAAGCCTGTCATATACCATATCCGATTTGTTCGTACCTACCTCGTACTTTGAACGTTTGGTTCCAGTGATAATTGCTATACCGACCAGGATGGATCCAAAAAATGACCCGAACACTATAAGAATAGCGTTCTTGTCGCTGATCCCTTCATATACGATGATTGTATGGGTCTGGGGTTGCACGATCATAGGGAAAGGCTGGATTACCATGGGGGTACTGTTGTGGATTATGACAGCTGAATTGGGGTTAATTCCCACAGGGATATAAACGGACCCGAACTGAGTGGAAAGAGTGTACGTGAGAACTGTTGCACCAGTGGCATTTTTTATTATCAGAGTAGAAGGCGCGAGGACGTGGTATTGTAGCAAGTACGTGGAATTAAGCAACGTATTTATCGTCAGGCTGAAAAATGAAGAAAGCGGGGTATATATAAGGGTTGCCTGAGCCACTATTGAATCATTATATAACATCACGAGAGTTAGGTTCGTATTAATCACATATGTTTTCACGAGAGTTTTGTTGATTGAAAAGTGGGTCACGTTGGCGGTTACGTTGCCTGACATGGATGAAGGCATCTGATTTATCGTTACATTTAACGATTTATTGTCCCAGAACGTGACGTTATATGTATTGATGCTTGTCTTCACATCTGTTATTGCAAATGAGGTCGAGTTCGCGGTAGTTGCGCTCACAGATGCAAGCAGGAAAATTGATAAAATCAATAACAATGGCACAAATATTCTATTCACAAGCTAACATAAAAATCTAATATTAAAATTTTGCGAAAGATTGTCTGTTGCCTGACAAGAGGTTATGGTTTCTGTTAACCATGTTAACATCTACCTTTGGAAGTTATCATCCCTGTGAACTCAGGGATGCTTAAACTTCGTGGGTATAACCCAATACCCTCTATCCCGTCTGCAAATGCTTCAGGG
>Ga0207433_10004826_pt1 | contig 24489 bp, 19 predicted proteins | sample YelNatPaOPGAMG01_FD_187559 | JGI IMG/M metagenome (GOLD analysis project Ga0207433, IMG submission 187559) | Hot spring thermophilic microbial communities from Obsidian Pool, Yellowstone National Park, USA - OP-RAMG-01 (SPAdes) (version 3) | ecosystem: Environmental > Aquatic > Thermal springs... | reverse complement strand
CGCCCCACGAAGCCGTCACACAGACGTGGAGGGGGCGTGCACGGCCGATCGTTCCGCTGTCGACCGAGTCCGAAAAGTGACTTGGCCCACGACTTGGCCGACGACTTATCGCCTGACCCACTGTCGGTGCGGGCGATTCGATGACTCCTCCAACACTCGGCGTGAAAGGCAATGATTCGATGGCAAGAGCGCGCCACATCTCGCACTGGGACCCCGAAGACGTCATCGGGTGGGAGACCGGTAACAACGTCATCGCCCGGCGCAACCTGATCTGGTCCATCGTGAACATGCACGTCGGTTTCTCGATCTGGACCCTGTGGTCGGTGATGGTCCTGTTCATGCCGCAGGCCGTCTATGGCTTCACGGCGGGCGACAAGCTGTTGCTGGGCGCGACCGCGATGTTGGTCGGCGCGTGCGTGCGCATCCCCTACGTGATGGCCACCGCCAGGTTCGGCGGCCGGAACTGGGCGATCTTCTCGTCGCTGGTGCTCCTGATCCCCACCCTGGGGGCCATCGTGCTGCTGGCCAATCCCGGCCTGCCGCTGTGGCCGTATCTGGTGTGCGCGGCGCTGACCGGTCTGGGCGGCGGTAACTACTCGGCCTCGCTGGCCAACGTCGAGGCCTTCTACCCGCAGCGGCGCAAGGGCCTGGCGCTGGGCCTGACCGGCGGTCTCGGCAATCTGGGCGTGGCCGGCATCCAGGCGGTCGGGCTCGTGGTGCTGGCGACCGCCGGCAACGACTCGCCGTACTGGGTGTGCGCGATCTACCTGGTCCTGCTGGCGATCGCCGGCCTGGGCGCGTCGTTGTTCATGGACAACCTCGCCAACGTCATCGAGGTGAGCCACGTGCGGTCCGTCCTCAAGGTGCCCGACGCCTGGGGGATCGCCTTCCTGTATATGTGCGCCTCCGGCTCGTTCATCGGCTTCGCGTTCGCTTTCGGGCAGGTCATCCAGCTCAACCTGCTGGCGGGCGGGCAAACCCACGCGCAGGCGACGCTGCACGCGGCCGAAATCGCCTTCATCGGGCCGCTGCTGGGCTCGGCGGCGCGGATACTCGGCGGCAGGCTCGGTGACCGCTACGGCGGCGGCCGGGTCACCCTGTCCGTTGTGGCCGGCATGATCCTGGGCGCCGCGCTGCTGGTCGCGGTCAGCACCCGCGACGACCTCACCCGCGGTCCCGGCGACCAGACGCCCGGCATCACGCTGATCGGCTACCTCATCGGCTTCATCGCGCTGTTCATCTTCTGCGGCATGGGCAAGGGGGCGGTGTTCAAGCTGATCCCGTCGATCTTCGAACAGCGCAGCCACTCGCTGCCGCTCGGCGAGTCGGACCGACGCCAGTGGGCGCGGACCATGTCGGGATCGTTGATCGGTTTCGCCGGCGCGTTCGGCGGCCTCGGCGGTGTCGGGATCGACCTGGCCCTGCGGCAGTCGTACGTCAGCAGCGGCACCGAAACCCCGGCGTTCTGGAGCTTCCTGGCCTGCTACCTCGTCGCGGCGGCCCTGACCTGGACGCGGTACGTGCGTCCGCGCCGCACGCTCGTGCAGGCGCCGGCCCACCGGGACGTGGCGGCGGGCCAACGCAGCCTGGAGGCGAGCGTGAAGGTTGTCGCCGGGGAACCGGTCAGGACCTGAGTCAGGACGTGGCGGCGTCCGGCAGGTTCTCCGGGTGCAGCATCTCGGCGTAGCGCAGCTCCTCGGGGATGCCGAAGCCGTCGACCAGCGTTCGCGCGTGCGGGCGCAGCGCCCGGCAGCGGTCGTTGATCCCGCGGGTGACCGCCTTGGCCCGATCGGTGGACAGGTAGCGGTGCTCGACGTACCAGGCCTTGTCCTCCTCGATCACCGACAGCGCGTAGAGGTCGCAGACCAACTCCAGCAGCTCGCGTGCCCGCTGGTCTTCGCACGAGTCGATGCCGGCGACGAAGGCCTCCAGGATCACCCGGTCGATGTGCGCGGTCGCGGCGTGCAGCACGTGATCCTGCACGGCGTTGAACGCGTCGAAAGCCGCCATCTCCTTGGATTTGGCCTGCAGCCGGCGCGCGACGGATGACAGCAGATACTCTTCGCGGTCCTCGAACATCTTGATCTGCGTGCCGCGGTTGAACAGGCTGCCCTCCTCCTCGTTGTCTTGCCGGGCATCCACGATGGTCTGGATGATGGTCGCCGCCGCGGTGCGTTTGACGACGCGGTCGCTGACGGTGCCGGCGGCGAAGCGCACCCATTCGACCGGGCTCATGCTGCGGATGTCGTCGGCGTAGGCCGTGAGCAGTTCCTTGGCGACCAGCTGGGTCAGCACGTGGTTGTCGCCCTCGAACGTGGTGAACACGTCGGTGTCGCCGCGCAGGCCGACCAGCCGGTTCTCGCCCATGTAGCCCGCGCCGCCGCAGGCTTCCCGCGCCTCCTGGATGGAGCGGCTGGCGTGCCAGGTGTTGGCCGCCTTCAGCCCGGCGGCGCGCGATTCCAGCTCGCGCTGCTCCTCGGCGTCGGGTGCGTCGGCGGTCTGGACGTCGTGGCATTTGCCGACGAGCTCGTTCTGGGCGAACTGCAGCGCATAGGACTTCGCGATCAACGGGAACAGCCGGCGCTGGTGCACCAGGTAGTCCATGATCAGCACCTCGGTGTCGGCGTCGTCGGGTGCGCTGAACTGCCTGCGCTGCAACGCATATCGGGTGGCGATGTCCAGTGCGACGCGCGCCGCGGCGCCCGCGCTGCCGCCCACGGTGATCCGGCCCCGCACCAGTGTGCCCAGCATCGTGAAGAACCGCCGGTTGGGGTTGTCGATCGGCGAGGTGTACGTGCCGTCGGGCGCGACGTCGCCGTATTTGTTCAGCAGGTTGACCCGCGGGACCCGCACGTGGTCGAACATGATGCGGCCGTTGTCGACACCGGGCAGGCCGCCCTTGTACTCGCAGTCCGAGGTCGTCACGCCGGGCAGGTCGTTGCCGTCGGCGTCGCGGATCGGGACCAGCAGGCAGTGCACGCCGTGGTTGACCGGCTTGCCCTCCTCGGTGGTGATCAGCTGCGCGAAAACCGCTGCCATGGTGGCTGTTTCGGCGGCACCGCCGATGTAGTCCTTGCGTGCCGACGGGGTGGGGGAGTCGATGACGAACTCCTGGGTCTCGGCGTCGTATGTCGCGGTGGTCTCCAGCGACTGCACGTCGCTGCCGTGGCCCGTCTCTGTCATTGCGAAACAGCCGCACAACTCGAGGCTGATGATCTTCTTGACGTGGGCTTCGTGGTGGCGTTCGGTGCCCAGGTTCTCGACGGCACCGCCGAACAGGCCCCACTGCACCCCGGCCTTGACCATCAGCGAGAGGTCCGACATCGCGAGCATCTCGATCATGGTGATCGCCGCCCCGACGTCGCCGGTGCCGCCGTGTTCCTTGCGGAAGTTGTCGCCGGCGGCACCGAACGCGGCCATGATCCTCATCTGCTCGCCGACCTTGGTGCGCGCGATCACGGTGTGGGGCGTGTAGTGCGGGCGGAACATGTCCTCGGTCATGGTGGCCCGCATCCGGTTCTTCACGTCGCGCCAACGCCCGTCCAGCGCGTTGCGCAGGTGCTCGGCCGTGCTCGTCGTTTCTGGCGCCATAACCCGACCGTAGCCCGCCGCTCGCGCGGCGGAAACCACCACGCGACAACGGCGCGCGAAACCGTTACGCGCGCCCGGTTTTTCGGCCGTTCCGCTCGGTCGGTTCGGCCTGCGCCGGACGTGGCGCCGCGGTGCGGGCCCGGTGCCCGCGCGGCAGCAGCCAGAACCACGCCAGCCCCGCCCACAGCGCGCCGAACAGCACCAGCATGTTCATGTCGAACACCCACCAGCCGACGTAGTGGGTCCACATCTCGATGTTGGCGGCCAGTGCGTCGACGCGGCGCAGGTCTACGGTCGACGCCGACGCCGCGAAGCCCCACTGGGCCGGCACGAACCAGGAGATCTGGTCGTAGCCCCACGTGCCCACCAGCGGGATCAACCCCCCGGCGAACAGCAGCGACGCCAGGACCACCGGCACCGCCAGCGGCACGACCTCACGCGGGGACCGGGCCCGCGCGGACAGTGCCAGCCCGACGATCGCCGAGACCACGGCCGTGACGGCCACGCTCACATACAACTCGAGATCGGCGCTGCCGAGCAGGACGGCGCCCCGCACGGGCCCGCCCTTGCCGATCAGCACGATGGTGGTCAGCACGGCCGTCAGGACGGCCGCCGCGACCGCGAACACGACGAGCTTGCCGGCCAGGTAGGCCGCCGCGGAGAGCCCGACGGCCTGTTCCCGCCGGAACACGAGGCGCTCGGTGACCAGTGTGCGGATGGTCAGTGTGGTGCCGATGACCACGGCGGCGAAGTTGAGGGCCGCCAGGATCTCGACGGCCTCGTGCCGGTTGGGGCCGGACGGGTCGGCCCAGCCCAGCCCGGAATCGCCCGGTATCAGCAACGTCAGCGCCGCGAACACCAGCGGCAGCAGCACCAGGAAGGCGACGTGGGCGCGGCCGGCGAGAAGCTGGCGAACCTGGCGGCGCATCACCACACCGGTTTGCCGGGACAGGGTGAGCTCGGCGGGCGGCGGCCACGGCGCGGCGATCTCCGGGCGCGCCGGGGACGCCGTCGCCTGCTGCCGCTCCCGGTACGAGCGATGGGCGCCGTCGGGGTCGGCGCCGACCTGCGCGAGAATCCTCGACCAGTCCGCGGTGCCCAGCACGGGTTCGGCCTGCAGCGGCGTGCCGACGTACGCCGGGGCGCCGGCGCCGGTCAGCACGACGGCCTGGTCGCACATCGTGACCCGGGCCAGGGAGGTCTGCGATGCCATCGCGACGACGACGGCACAACCGAGGTCGGCCTGGCGGCGCAGGATCGCCATCACGTGGCTCTCCTGCGCCGCGTCGAGTGCGGTGCCCACGCCGTCCACCACGAGCAGGGTGGGCCGGCTGACGAGTTCGGTCGCCAGCGACACGCACCGGCGCAGCGGGGGCGCGAGCTTGCCAACCGGTGTCGCGCCGTGCGGTGCCAGTTCGAGTTCCTCCAGCACCTGGTCCACCACCCGGTGGCGCTGCGCGGGCGTGGTGTCGGGCGGAAGCCGCAGTTCGGCGGCGTACCGCACCGACTGTCGGACGGTGAGCTTGCGGTGCAGCCGGTCGTCGCGCGCCACGATCCCGATGCGGGTGCGCATCGCCGCCGGGTCGGCGTGCACGTCGTGTCCGTCCACGGTGACCACGCCGGAGTCGGGCAACCGGGTGCCCGCGAGCATGTCCAGCAGCGCGGAGTTGCGCGGCGCCGAGGGGCCGATCACCGCGGTCAGCGTGCCCGGACGCGCGGTGAACGACACGTCCCCGATGACCTCGCGCCCGTCGACGGTGAGCCGCACCCGGTGGGCGGCCATCCCCGTGGTGCGCGCCCCCGGCCGCAGCGGCAGCCGATAGGTCGGGTCCGCCTCCTCGGAGCGGAAAGAAGGGCGCGGGGCGCGCAGCTTGCGCGTCGCATCCGTCATCCGCCTGATCAGGCCCCGGTTTTTCGGGCGTTCGGCCCCGGTGGCGTCCGGCGGCGGGCCGGGCGGCGGGGCCGGCTGCGCATGGGCGCCGGATTGGGTCGGCCGCGGCGGCGCCTGCAGGACCACCGGCATCCGTTGGGTGGGGCGCTGCGTCGGGGTCGGGGCGCCCGGCTTGGGCCGGTCGTGCCGGGCCGCGCCGGGCGGTTGGGGCCGGGACTGCGGCGGCGGCGGGGAAGCCGGCCGGTGGGGCGCTCCGACCTGGAACACCAGCCGCGGGCCCCGCTGCGGATCACCGATCGTGATCGCCTGCCCGTCGCGGATGTCGACCGTCGCCACCCGGGAGCCGTTGACGAACATGCCGTAGGGGCTCGTGTCGATGGCGACCCAGTGGCCCTCGGCGAACCGCAGCACGACATCCGAACGGGGCGCCGGCGGCCGCGGATCGGCGTGGCCCGGGCGCTCGAGCGGGACGTCGCAGCCCCTGCCCTGGCCGACGATCACGTCGCGGCCCGGGGCGAAGACGTACCGCATGGATCCGACCCACACGGTGAGCGTGGAGGCCGGGGCGTCGGGCCGCATCGCCGTCACCTTTCGTCGCCGATCAGACCGAGTGACCCGGCGCGCCGATCCGGGCTTTGCCTAAGTTTCTACCCGTGCGGGGCCGTCGATCCAGCGGATGGGTTCCGGTCACGGGGTGCCGCGGCGTCGCGGGACGGCGGCATTGTCCAGAAACTGGCGCAGCACGCCGACCGCCTCCGCAAGCACCTGGCGCTCGGCGGGTGCGAGCTCGGCCAACTGCGGCTCGATCGCGGCAGCACGATCGGCGCGGACCGCGTTCAGCGTCTGCCGTCCCTTGGCCGTGATGTGGATGCGGACGGCGCGGGCGTCCCCGGGGTCGACCGTCCGGGTGACCAGGCCGGCCTCCTCGAGGCGTCGTACCTGCGTGGTCATCGTCGGCTGCGAACAGTGGTCGACGGCCGCCAGGTCACCGATCCTGGCCTCGCCGTGCGCCTCGATGGTGGCGAGCAGCCTCGCCTGCGCCGCGGGCAACGGCATCCGGATCCGCTGGGTGGCGAGGCGGTTGAGGCGGGCGACCACCGCGAGCAGGTCCGCCCCGAGGCCCGGGCGCGGCTCGGGCGTTGCGGCGTCCACCACTTCACCGGCTCCACTGACGCCGCTGTGGTTGGCGGCGGATGCGTTCATGCTTCCATGGTTGCATAGCTCCCCTAAGCGAGTCGCTGGCTGGGCGCCGGGCCGCAAATCCGCAGCTGGCGCGGTGTTCTGCGCGGACTTGCAGCCGCGGCCTGGCAGAATCGGTGGAGTGACCGGCCCCAGACTTGTGCGCGCGCGGCGCCGCGGTGGACCGCTGCAGCCGGTGGAGCTGGCGCAGGCGTCGGTCATGGGGGCGCTGTGTGCGGTGGTCGCGATCATCTCCGTCGTCGTGCCGTTCGCCGCCGGGGTGGCCTTGCTGGGCACCGTGCCGACGGGGCTGCTCGCCTACCGGTACCGAATGCGCGTACTGCTCGCCGCGACGGTCGCCGCCGGGATGATCGCCTTCCTCATCGCCGGCCTGGGCGGGTTGATGACGGTCATGCACGGCGCGTACATCGGCGGGCTGACCGGATTCGTCAAGCGCCGGCGCCGCGGCACGCCGACGGTGCTCGTGCTGTCCCTGATCGCCGGGGTGGCGTTCGGCGCCGTGATGCTCGGCACGCTGGCCGTCATGACCCGGCTGCGGCACCTGATCTTCCAGGTGATGACCGCGAACATCGACGGCGTTGCCGAGTTTTTGTCCCGGATCCACCTGCGGCAGGCCGGCGCCGATCTCAAACGGCATTTCGCCGACGGGCTGCACTACTGGCCGTGGATCCTGCTGGGCTACTACATCGTCGGCATCACGATCGTGTCGCTGATCGGCTGGTGGGCGCTGTCCCGGCTGCTGCAGCGGATGCGCGAACTGCCCGACGTGCACAAGCTGGACGCCTGGGACGGCAGCCAGGGGGAGAATGCCCCGATCGGCCCCGTGCCGGTGCGGCTGGACAGGGTGCGCTTCCGCTACCCGCACGCCACCCAGGACGCGTTGCGCGAGATCAGCCTGGACCTGCGGGTGGGTGAACACGTGGCGATCACCGGTGCCAACGGCTCCGGCAAGACCACGTTGATGCTGATCCTGGCGGGCCGCAAACCCACGTCGGGCACCGTGCGGCGCCCGGGTGCGGTCGGCCTGGGCAAGGTCGGCGGCACGGCCGTGGTGCTTCAGCATCCCGAAAGCCAGGTCCTGGGTACCCGGGTCGCCGACGACGTGGTGTGGGGGCTGCCGCCGGGGACCGAGATCGACGTGAACCGGCTGCTGAGCGAGGTGGGCCTGGACGGGCTTGCCGACCGCGACACCGGAAGCCTGTCGGGCGGCGAACTGCAGCGCCTGGCGCTGGCGGCGGCGCTGGCCCGGGAGCCGTCGCTGCTGATCGCCGACGAGGTGACCACGATGGTCGACCAGCGGGGCCGGGAGGCTTTGCTCGGCGTGCTGTCGGGCCTGACCGGACGGCACCGGACCGCGCTGGTGCACATCACGCACTACGACAATGAGGCCCGGTCGGCGGACCGCACGATCAACCTGAGCGACTCGCCGGACAACGCCGACATGGTCGAGTCCGCGCCCACGCCGCTGCCGTCCGCGCCGGTGGCGCAGATCTCCTCCGTGTCTTCGGCGCCGGCGCTCGAACTCGTCGACGTCGGCCACGAATACGCCAGCGGCACACCGTGGGCCAAACCCGCGCTGCGCCACATCAGTTTCGTCGTGGAGCAGGGGGACGGGCTGCTGGTCCACGGCGGCAACGGCTCGGGCAAGTCGACGCTGGCGTGGATCATGGCCGGGCTGACGATTCCCACCACCGGTGCCTGCCTTCTCGACGGCCGGCCCACCCACGAGCAGGTCGGCGCGGTGGCGCTGTCGTTCCAGGCGGCCCGGCTGCAGCTGATGCGCAGCCGCGTCGACCTGGAAGTGGCCTCGGCCGCGGGTTTCTCGCACCGCGACCAGGGCCGCGTCGCCGCGGCGCTGGCCAGCGTCGGGCTGGACCCCGCACTGGCCGCGCGCCGCATCGACCAGCTCAGCGGCGGTCAGATGCGCCGGGTGGTGCTGGCCGGGCTGCTGGCGTGTTCGCCGCGGGTGTTGATCCTCGACGAGCCGCTGGCCGGGCTGGACGCCGCAAGCCAGCGCGGCCTGCTGCGGCTGCTGGAGGACCTCCGCCGCGAGCGGGGCCTCACCGTGGTGGTCATCTCCCACGACTTCGTCGGGCTGGAGGGCGTCTGCCCGCGCACCCTGCATCTGCACAACGGGATGCTGGAATCGGTGCCGACCCCGGCCGGGGGCCTCGCATGACGGCCACGGCGGGCGCCCCGCCGACCGCGGGCCCGGAGCACGGTACGAGCCGGCGCCCGCCGCGGCCGGTGGTGCTGCTCGTCCCGGTGCCCGGGACGTCGACCATCCACGAACTGTGGGCCGGAACCAAACTGCTCGTGGTGTTCGGAATCTCGGTGCTGCTGACGTTCTCCCCGGGCTGGGTGACGATCGCCGCGGTGGCCGCACTGGTGGCTGCCGCGATTCGGATCGCGCGCATTCCGCGGGGGGTGCTGCCATCGGTTCCGCGCTGGATGTGGGTGATCGTCGCGCTGGGCGGCATCACGGCCGCGCTGGGCGGCGGCAGCCCGGTGGTCGCCCTGGGCGGTCTGCACCTGGGACTCGGCGGTTTCCTGCAGTTTCTGCGGATCACCGCACTGTCGGTAGTCCTGCTCGGGCTGGGGGCGATGGTGTCCTGGACCACCAACGTCGCCGAGATCGGGCCCGCGATGGCCATGTTGGGCCGCCCGCTGCGGCTGCTGCGGATCCCGGTCGACGAGTGGGCGGTGGCGCTGGCGCTCGCGCTGCGCGCCTTCCCGATGCTGATCGACGAGTTCCAGGTGCTCTACGCCGCCCGGAAGCTGCGGCCTCGGCGGATACCGCGCGGCCGCAGGGCGCGGTTCCGGCGGCACGCGCTGGAGGTGATCGACCTGCTCGCCGCGGCCATCACCGTGACGCTGCGCCGCGGCGACGAGATGGGCGACGCGATCACCGCCCGCGGCGGGACCGGCCAGCTCTCCGCCCACCCGGCGCGGCCGAAGGCGACGGACTGGGTGACCCTGGCGATCACGATCGCGGTGTGCGGCGCGGCGGTGGGGGTGGAGACCGCGTTCCACCTGACCCGGTGACGAAGGGCCGTCGGACGCCACGGGGACCGGCCGCCGTCACGTAACTTGGGCACGTGTCAGACAAGCACCGCAGCCGCCGCATCGCGGCTTCCCCGCAGGAGATCTGGGATGTCCTGGCGGATTTCGGCTCGATCAGCTCGTGGGCCGGAAACGTCGACCACTCCTGCATCCTGTTCTGCGGTCCCGGCGGCGCGGCCGTCGGCACCGCGCGCCGGGTCCAGGTCAAGCGCGCGGCCCTCGTCGAGCGCATCACCGAGTTCGACCCGCCGCACGCGCTCGGCTACGACATCGAAGGCCTGCCCGGCCGGCTGCGCAGGGTGGCCAACCGCTGGACGCTGGCACCGGTGGGGGGCGGGGCGACGGTGGTGAGCCTGACCAGCACCGTCGAGATCAGGCCCCGCGCACCGCACCGGCTGGCCGAACGCGTCCTGTGCCGCGTCCTGGCCCGGCAGTCCGGCGGCATGCTCGCCGGGCTCGCGAATCGATTGGAGAAGGCTCGTGTCTGACCGCCCCGATGTCGTCGTCATCATGACCGACGAGGAGCGCGCGGTGCCGCCGTACGAGGCACCCGACGTGCTCGCCTGGCGCGACCGGGTGCTCACCGGCCGCAAATGGTTCGACGACCACGGGGTCAGTTTCGCCCGGCACTACACCGGCTCTCTGGCCTGCGTGCCCAGCCGGCCCACGATCTTCACCGGGCACTATCCCGACCTGCACGGGGTCACCCAGACCGACGGCATCGGCAAGACCGCCGCGGACTCCCGGATGCGCTGGCTGCGCAGCGGCGAGGTGCCCACCCTGGGCAACTGGTTCCGCGCCGCGGGATACGACACCCACTACGACGGCAAGTGGCACATCTCGCACGCCGACCTGACCGACCCGGCCACGGGCCGCACGCTGGCCACCAACGACGACGACGGGGTCGTCGACCGCGCCGCCGTGCAGCGCTACCTCGACGCCGACCCGCTCGCGCCATACGGCTTCTCGGGATGGGTCGGCCCGGAGCCGCACGGGGCCGCGCTGGCCAACGCCGGGTTGCGCCGCGACCAGCTCATCGCCGACCGGGTTGTCGCCTGGCTCACCGACCGCTACGCCCGCCGCCGCGCCGGGGACGCGGCGGCGCTGCGCCCGTTCCTGCTGGTTGCCAGCTTCGTCAACCCGCACGACATCGTGCTGTTCCCGCTCTGGGCGCGCCGCAGCCCGATCAAACCGTCGACTCCGCTGGACCCCCCGCCGGTGCCGCCCGCGCCGACGGCCGGCGAGGATCTGTCGACCAAGCCGGCCGCGCAGATCGCGTTCCGCGAGGCCTACTACTCCGGCTACGGCCCGGCCCCGGCGATCGACCGGACCTACGACCGCAACGCCCAGCGCTACCGCGACCTGTACTACCGGCTGCACGCCGAGGTCGACGCGCCGATCGACCGCGTCCGGCGGGCCGTCACCGAAAACGGCTCGGCCGACGCGGTGCTGGTGCGCACGGCCGACCACGGCGACCTGCTCGGTGCGCACGGCGGACTGCACCAGAAGTGGTTCAACCTGTACGACGAGGCCACCCGCGTTCCCTTCGTGATCGCCCGCATCGGGGAGCGGTCTACGGGCCCGCGGATCGTGACCGCGCCGACGTCGCACGTCGACCTGGTCCCGACGCTGCTGTCGGCCGCTGGTATTGACGTTGCTGCCGTCGGCTCCGCACTTGCCGAGTCCTTCACCGAGGTCCACGGGCTGCCGGGCCGCGACCTGATGCCCGTCGTCGACGGCGCGCCGGCCGACGACACCCGCGCGGTCTACCTGATGACCCGCGACAACATGCTCGAGGGGGACACCGTCGCCTCGGGCCTGGCGCGCCGCCTCAAGCAGACCGTCAATCCGCCCGCGCCGCTTCGTATCCGGGTTCCGGCGCACACCGCGTCCAACTTCGAGGGGCTGGTCGTGCGCGTCGACGACGTCCCCGGTGGCGAGGGCCACCTGTGGAAGCTGGTCCGCACGTTCGACGACCCGGGTACCTGGACCGAGCCCGGCGTGCGTCACCTGGCGGCCAACGGGCTGGGCGGCAACACCTATCGCACGTCTCCGCTCGACGACCAGTGGGAGCTCTACGACCTGACCGCCGACCCGGTCGAAGCCCACAACCGGTGGACCGATCCGGGCCTGGACGCGCTGCGCGGGCACCTGCGCGCGCGGCTCAAGGACGCCCGCGCGGGTTCGGTGCCGGAGCGGAACCACCCGTGGCCCTACGCGTCGCGCCGGCCGCCGCGCCCGGCGCCATCACTGTTGGGGCGTGTGGTGCGCGGGCTTTCGCAACGCTAAGGCGCCGGCGCGCCGGCGCGCGTCAGGGCCGCATGCGGTCGATCAGGTCGGACAGCACGACGATGCTTTCGCTGCGTTCGATGTCCGCGCTCGACCGGATCCGCTCGAGGGCGGTCTCCAGGTGCTGCATGTCGCGGGCCAGGACGTGCAGGATCGCGTCGGACGTTCCGGTGACCGTGGCCGCGCTGACGATCTCGGGGATGTCCGCCCACGCCGCCCGCAGCTCGGCCGGCGAAATCCGGCCGTGGCAGTACACCTGCACGTAGGCCTCGGTGTTCCAGCCGAGCGCATTGCGGTCGATGACCGTGGTGAAACCTTTGATCACCCCGGTGGCGAGCATCCGGTCGACGCGCCGCTTCACCGCGGGTGCCGACAGGTTCACCTTCTCGCCGATCTCGGCGAAGGTGGCCCGCGCGTTGTCGGTCAGCTCCGCGAGGATGCGCTCGTCGGTCTCGTCGAGCCTGTCCATGCCGGTCCCGCGCTCCTCTTCCGTTGAGAGACAATAAACAACCGCTAGACCCAGTATAACGCAACAAATATGCGGATAAGACGCATGATTCGTCGATTGATTGTCTATGCGTGCTCAAATATGGTGTTTTTGTGACGGATTACTATGTCGCGGAGCCGGCGCCGGTCGCCGTGCCCGCGTTTGCGACCCGGCCGGCGGCCGAGGCCCCGAGGCGTGCCCGCGCGCCACGGACCCGCCGGTACGCGATGACGCCGCCGGACTACTTCGCGGTCGAGTACGCGATCAACCCGTGGATGGACCTCGGCACTCCCGTGGACGTCCGCGTCGCCCACGCGCAGTGGGAGAACCTGTACCAGACCTACCTGCGGCTGGGGCATCGCGTGGACGTCGTCGAGCCCGTGCCCGGGCTGCCGGACATGGTGTACGCCGCCAACGGCGGGTTCATCGCGGACGACATCGCCATCGTCGCGAAGTTCCGGTTCGACCAGCGGGCCGCCGAGGCGCGGGCCTACGCCGCGTGGATGTCGTCGCGGGGCTACCGGCCGCTGTCGACCCGTCACGTCAACGAGGGGCAGGGCGATGTGCTGATGGTCGGCGAGATGGTGCTGGCCGGCTACGGCTTCCGCACCGACCGGCGCGCGCACGACGAGATCTCGGCGGCGCTCGGCCTCCCGGTCGTGTCCCTGGGGCTGGTCGACCCGCGCTTCTACCACCTCGACACGGCGCTGGCCGTCCTCGACGATCACACGATCGCCTACTACCCGCCGGCCTTCAGCGAGGCGGCCCGGGACCAGCTGCGTGCGCTGTTCCCCGCTGCTATCGTGGTGGGCAGCGCCGACGCGTACGTGCTGGGACTCAACGCCGTCTCCGACGGCCTGCACGTCGTCCTTCCTTCTGGTGCAACGCATTTCGCGACACAACTGCGTGAGGCCGGTTTCGAGCCGGTCGGTGTGGACCTATCCGAGCTGCTCAAGGGCGGCGGTTCGGTCAAATGCTGCACATTGGAGGTGTTCTCATGACGATTCTCGACGCCCGGACTGCGGAGGCGGTCACCACGCACCGCACCGAGAGCGCGATCACCTTGGCCGACACGTATGCGGCGCACAACTATTCGCCGTTGCCCGTGGTGGCGGCAAGCGCGGAAGGGGTGTGGATCACCGACGTCGACGGCCGGCGCTACCTGGACTGCCTGGCCGCCTACTCGGCCGTCAACTTCGGTCACCGCAACCCCGAGATCACCGCGACGGCGCACGCGCAACTGGACACGGTGACGCTGGTGAGCCGCGCCTTCCATGCCGAGGGCCTGGGGCCTTTCTGTGCCGCGCTGGCGCAGCTGTGTGACAAAGACATGGTGCTGCCGATGAATTCGGGCGCCGAGGCCGTCGAGAGCGGGCTGAAGGTGGCCCGCAAGTGGGGCGCCGACGTCAAGGGCGTGCCCGCGGGCCGGGCGAACATCATCGTGGCCGAGAACAACTTCCACGGCCGCACGATCAGCATCGTCAGCTTCTCCTCGGATCCCGCGGCGCGCGGCGGCTTCGGACCGTTCACGCCGGGCTTCCGCTCGGTGCCCTACGGCGACGCCGCAGCCCTGGCCCAGGCCATCGACGACAACACGGTGGCGGTGCTGCTGGAGCCGATCCAGGGCGAGGCGGGCATCATCGTCCCGCCGGACGACTACCTTCCGTCGGTCCGCGCGTTGTGCAGCGAGCACAACATGCTGATGATCGCCGACGAGATCCAGTCGGGCCTGGGGCGCACCGGCTACACGTTCGCCTGTGACCGCTGGGGTGTCACACCGGACGTGTACCTGCTGGGCAAGGCGCTGGGCGGCGGCGTGGTGCCGCTGTCGGCGGTGGTGGCCAACCGGGACATCCTGGGCGTGCTGCACCCCGGGGAGCACGGGTCGACCTTCGGCGGCAACCCGCTGGCCATGGCCGTCGGCGCCACGGTGGTCTCCATGCTGGCGCGGGGCGAATTCCAGGCCCGCTCGGCCGAACTGGGTCGCCACCTGCACCGCCGGCTGGCCGCGCTGATCGGCCACGGCGTCGTGGCGGTGCGCGGCTTCGGCCTGTGGGCCGGGGTCGACATCGAACCGGCGCTGGCCACCGGTAAGGAGATCAGCCTGCGGCTGGCCGACCGGGGCGTGCTGGTGAAGGACACCCACGGCTCGACGCTGCGGTTCGCGCCGCCGCTGGTGATCACTGCGCAGGAGATCGACTGGGCGGTTCAGCAGTTCGCTGCGGTGCTGCGGGAGGCTGCCGCATAATCGGCTGACCCGGCACCAGGAGGTGCATGTGCCCGCGACGTCGATCGGCCTGGTGCCGCAGATGCTGCGACGCCGCCCGGTAACCGGCGCACCCGTCGCGCACGGCGCCGCGGAGCGCCTCAAGCGGAGCATCGGCACGTTCCAGCTCACCATGTTCGGCGTCGGCTCGACGATCGGCACGGGCATTTTCTTCGTCCTGTCCCAGGCGGTGCCCGAAGCCGGTCCGGGCGTGATCGTCTCGTTCGTCATCGCCGGCGTCGCGGCCGGGCTCGCGGCCGTCTGCTATGCCGAGTTGGCCGCCGCCGTACCGGTGTCCGGTTCGTCGTACTCGTACGCCTACGGCACACTGGGTGAGGCCGCCGCGATGGGCGTGGCGGCGTGCCTGCTGCTCGAGTACGGGGTGTCCACCGCCGCGGTTGCCGTCGGCTGGAGCGGCTACGTCGACACGCTGCTGGACAACCTGTTCGGGTTGCGGGTGCCGCAGGCCTTGTCGGCCGCGCCCTGGGACGCCGAGCCGGGCTGGGTGAACCTGCCGGCGGTCATCCTGATCGGTTTGTGCGCGCTGCTGCTGGTCCGGGGCGCCAGCGAGTCGGCCAAGGTCAACGCCGTCATGGTGCTGATCAAGCTCGCCGTGCTGGCGGTGTTCGTGGTGATCGCGTTCGGCGCGTTCGACGCCGGGCAGTTCAGGGACTTCGCGCCGTTCGGCGTCGCCGGCATCGGCTCGGCGGCGGGCACGATCTTCTTTTCGTTCGTCGGCCTGGACGCGGTGTCGACCGCGGGGGACGAGGTGAAGGACCCCCAGAAGTCGATGCCACGCGCGCTGATCGCGGCGCTGGTGATCGTCATCGCCACCTACGTGCTGGTCGCGCTCGCCGCGCTGGGCACCCAGCCGTGGCAGGACTTCGCCGCACAGCAGGACGCCGGGCTGGCGACGATCCTCGACCATGTCACGCACGGCATCTGGGCCAGCACGCTGCTGGCCGCGGGCGCGGTGATCTCGATCTTCACGGTCACCCTGGTCACCATGTACGCCCAGACCCGGATCCTGTTCGCGATGGGCCGCGACGGCCTGCTGCCGTCGCGGTTCGCGACGGTCAACGCCCGCACGCTGACCCCGGTGACCAACACGGTGGTCGTCGGAATCGCCGCGTCGCTGCTGGCCGCCGTCATACCGCTGCAGGACCTGGCGGACATGGTGTCCATCGGCGCGCTCACCGCGTTCATCGTGGTATCGGTCGGGGTGATCGTGCTGCGGGTGCGGCAGCCCGATCTGCCCCGGCCGTTCACGGTGCCCGGTTACCCTGTCACGCCGGTGCTTTCGGTGCTGGCGTGCGCGTACATCCTCGCCAGTCTGCACTGGTACACCTGGATCGCGTTCGGCGGCTGGGTCGTGGTGGCGTTAATCTTCTACGTTGTGTGGGGCCGCCACCACAGTGCTCTCAACGATGTGCTCAGCCGTCCCGGCAGGGACACGCCGTGACGGTCGTCGTCGGCTACCGCGCGGGCCAGGTCGGCCTGTCGGGGCTGCACCTGGCCGTCCGCGCCGCGCGGACCCTCGGCACCTCCCTGACGGTGGCCACCATCGTGCCCAAGCCGTGGCTGACACCGCCGCGCGCCCGCTCCGGCGCCGACTGCGACGACTGGGCGGAACGCCTCGCCGCCGAGTCGGCCGAGGAGGCCGCGCGCTGCCTGAGCGACCTGGGCGACGGGGTCGAGGTCGCCTACGTGCACCGCGCGCACCGCTCGGTGGCGGGCGGCCTGATCGAGGTGGTCGAGGACGCCGGCGGGGATCTCCTGGTGCTGGGGTCGCTGCCCAGCGGCGGGCGCGGTCAGGTGGTGATCGGGTCGACCGCCGACTGGCTGCTGCACGCCTCGCCCGTGCCGGTGGCCATCAGTCCCCGCGAATACCGTTCGCATAGCGGCACATTGGCCCGACTCACCTGTGCCTACTCCGCGACCCCGGACACGGTCGACGTGGTGCGGCGCTGTTTCGAGGCCGCCGCGCGGTTCGGCGTGCCGATGCGGGTGCTCAACTTCGCCCTGCGCGGCAAGACGATGTACCCACCGAAGGTGGGGCTGGACGTCGAGGACTCCATCCTGCACGCGTGGGTGGCGCAGGCGCGAGAGATATTGGAAGATTTGAAGACTCGACACATCGTCGGCGACGACGTCCCGCTCGACGTGGTCGCCGGCCACTCGTGGGAAGACGTGCTGGGCAAAGTGTCCTGGGTGGACGGCGAGATCCTGGCGCTGGGTACGTCGCCGCGCGGCGACATCCGTCGCGTTTTCCTCGGGTCACGCAGCACCAAGATCATCCGCAGCAGCCCGGTGCCGGTGCTGGTGCTGCCCGGGTGAACTACCGCTGCGCGGCGGCGTTGGCCGCCGCCTGCGCCCGCTTCAGGGTGGCCGCGACATCGCCTCGGCCCAGGAACATCTCGTCGAAGTAGCTTTGCAGGGCCACCTCCCCGGCGGGGAAGCCGGCGCCGCCCGGAGCCGGGATCCGCGGGCCGCGCAGCACCGAGAAGAACGGTGTGACGTCGACGCCGCGGGCGGCCCAGTAGTCGAAGTAGACCTGCTGCGCCGAAAGCACGGCCGGGATCGCCGCGCCCCGGCGGCCCAGGTAGGCGTTGCCCTCCCTGCTGCCCAGCCACGCCAGCACCTCGCGCACCGCCGCGGGATGCCTGGACGCGGCGTTGCCCACCGCCGCGATGCCGTTGGTGACGCTGACCCGGCCCGCGGGGCCGATCGGCAGCATCGCGATGCCCCAGCGGAATCGGGCGTCGCGGGCCACGGCGGCGAGGTTGTAGGTGCCGGATTGTAAGAGCGCCATCCTGCCGGCGAGGAACTGGTTGCGGGAAAAGTCGCCGTTGTCGTTGGTGTCGGAGGCCGGCGGCGCGACGTGGTCGGCGTTGATCAGGCCGACCAGGTAGCGGAAGGCCGCGATCGCCGCGGGGTTGTCGAACGCGAACTTGTCGCCGCGCTGGAACACCCCGCCCGCCGAGCCGATGTAGTCCAGATAGATGGCCTGGGCGTCGTTGGCCGCGTTGTATCCCCATTGCCTGACCCGACCGGGATCGAAACCCGTTGTGTCCGCGGTTCTCCCGTTTGCGTCGACGGTCAGCCGGGCCAGCAGGGGGCGCAGGGTGTCGGCGCCGGAGTCGGGGCTCCACCGCAGGGCGTCCAGGCGCGCGGGATCGATGCCGGCCGCGGCGACCAGGTCTTTGTTGTAGTACACCGCGATGCCGGCGTCGGTCAGCTGCGGCACCCCCCAGAGCACACCGCCGCGGGTGAACTGGTCGACCACCGCGGGTTCCCAGTCCGCGGCGGCGTCCGGGCCGAGGGTCGTGCCGATGTTCATCAACCGGCCGCCGTCGGCATAGGCGGCCAGGTAGGCGTTGGACAGCCAGAAGATGTCGTCCGCGCTGCCGCCGGCCACGTCGGTGCGCAGGGTGTCGAAGTAGGTGGGGTAGGCGACCATGTCGGCGCGCACGTCGATGCCGGGATGCGCGCGGTTGAAAGCCTCGAAGGACTGCCGGTACGCCAGCGCGATCGGCTCCGCCCAGAACCGCACCCGCACGACGACCTTGTCGCCGCGCGGTTCGCCGGAGTAGTTCAGCAGCGCCGCCGTCGCGGCCAGCAGCACCGCGACGAGCACCAGCGCCGCGGCGGCCAGCGTGGAAAACCGGGGCCGGCTCACTTGACCCCCGAGACGACGATCGAGGCGACGATGTGGCGCTGGAACGCCACGAACAGCGCGACCAACGGAAAGATCGCGACCGTCGTGGCCGCCATCACCAGCGTCCACTGCGAGTTGAACCGCGACTGCAGGTCGGCGGTGGCCACGGTGAGCACCCGCCACTTGTGGCCGCTGGTGATCACCAACGGCCACATGAAGTTGTTCCACTGCGAGACCACCGTGATCAGCGTCAGCGCGGCCAGCACCGGCCGGCTGGACGGGATGACCACGTGCACGACCACGTCCAGCGTGTTGGCCCCGTCCAGGCGGGCCGCGTTGATCAGGTCGTTGGGGATCATGCGGAAGTGTTCGCGCAGCAGGAAGATCGCGTAGGGGGAGCCGAACATGAAGGGCAGCACCAGGGCCCAGAACGTGTTGCGCAGACCCAACTGGGCCATCATCAGATACATCGGCACCACCGTGACGGTTCCCGGCACCATCAGGGTCGCGATGTAGACCCAGAACAGCCCGTCGCGCCCCGGGAACCGCAGCCGGGCGAACGCGTAGCCGGCCAGCACCGAGGAGGTGAGCTGTCCCAGCAGGATCACCGCGGTCATCAGCGCGGTCACCGCTGCGGCGCGGCCGAACCCGACCCCGCCCAGGTCGGTGTAGTTGGCCAGCGTGGGCGGCCGCGGCCACTGCAGCGGTGTGCCGGTGACGAACTGGTGTGCCGAGGTGAACGAGGTCAGTAACCCGAGCGCGAACGGCGCCAACGTGATGAGTGCACCGCACGCCAGCGCGACGTAGATCGCGCCGCCGGTGAGCCGGCTAGGTGAGGTCATAGCTGATCCGCCGCCGGAAGTAGGACTGCTGCACCAGGGTCACCGCGATCAGGATGACGAACAGCACCACCGCCATGACCGATGCCCGCCCGATGGCCGCCGAGCCGAACGCTTCGGCGTAGATGCGGTGTGCCACTAGGTCGGTGCTGCCGGCCGGCCCGCCGCCCGTCAACGCATACACCGTGTCGAAAACCTGTGCTGTGCTGACGATCCCGGTCACCAGCACGAAGAACGTCGTCGGGCGCAGCATGGGCAGGGTGATGCGCCAGAACCGCTGCCGGGCGGTGGCGCCGTCGGTGCGTGCGGCGGCGTGGATGGCATCGGGGATCGCCAGCAGGCCCGCCAGGAACGACAGCGACACATACCCGACGTTGGTCCACACGACGACCGCCGACACCAGCGGCAGCGCCAGGGTGGGATCGGAGAGCCACTCGATGCGGTGCCCCAACAGGGTGGCGACGGCGCCGTCGGTGGGGGCCAGGATCCAGCGCCACAGCACCGCGATGGCCAGCGGGGCGCAGATCCACGGCAGCACGTACAACGTCCGGAACAGCCCGGAGCCCGGCAGACGCGGCGCCAGCAACGCGGCGGTCACCAGCCCCAGCACCGTCTGCGCGGGCACCACGATCGCCACGAACACGGCCGTGACGATCAGCGAGTGGCCGAAGCCGGGGTCGGTCAGCACGGAGCGCCAGTTGGCCAGGCCGACGTAGCGCAGGGGGCCCAGCAAATCCCACCGGTACAGGCTGAGCCACACCACCACGAGGATGGGCAGCAGCAAGAAGGCGGCCACACCGAACAGGCTGGGCGCCAGCAAGGCATAGCCCAGCGCGGTGGAGCGACGGGTCACGTCGGGCATGGGTGTATTAAAGCGGGCGCCGACGCGTTTTGTGGGCAGCGGTCGTTACGGTGGAGTCGTGACACCGACCCGGGAGATCGATGCCGACTTCCTGGACCTGCCGCGCCACGAGTTGGCCGACGCCGCGTTGGCGGCGGCGAAATCGGCCGGGGCCAGCCACGCCGACCTGCGGGTTCACCGCATCAGCACCGAGATCATCCAGCTGCGCGACGGCGAGCTCGAGACGGCGGTGGTCAGCCGCGAGGTCGGCCTGGCGGTGCGGGTGATCGTCGACGGCACCTGGGGTTTCGCCTCGCACGCGGAACTCGCGCCGTCCGTCGCGGCCGAGACCGCCCGCCGCGCGGTGCAGGTGGCGACCACGCTGGCGGCGCTGAACCGCGAGCGCGTCGAGCTGGCGCCCGAACCGGTGTATGCGGACGCCACCTGGTGCTCGAGCTACCGGATCGACCCGTTCGGCATCCCCGCGTGCGACAAGATCGCGGTGCTGCAGGAGTATTCCGCGCGGCTGCTGAGTGCCGACGGCGTCGACCACGTGTCGGCCGGCCTGAACGCCGTCAAGGAGCAGACCTTCTACGCCGACACCTTCGGGTCGTCGATCACCCAGCAGCGGGTGCGGGTGATGCCGTCGCTGGACGCGGTGACCGTCGACACCGCGGCGGGCAGCTTCGACTCGATGCGCACGCTGGCGCCGCCGATGGGGCGGGGCTGGGAGGCCCTGGCCGGCGACGAGGTGTGGAACTGGACCGACGAGCTCGCCCAGTTGCCGGGGCTGCTGGCCGAGAAGGTCAAGGCGCCCAGCGTGACGCCCGGGCCCACCGACCTGGTGATCGACCCGACCAACCTGTGGCTGACCATTCACGAATCGATCGGGCATGCAACCGAATACGACCGTGCCATCGGGTACGAGGCCGCCTACGCGGGGACGTCGTTCGCGACGCCGGACAAACTGGGCACCATGCGCTACGGCTCGCCGGTGATGAACGTGACCGCCGACCGCACCGTCGAACACGGTCTGGCCAGCGTGGGCTACGACGACGAGGGCGTGGCCGCCCAAAGCTGGGACCTGGTGCGCGACGGGATGTTCGTCGGCTATCAGCTGGACCGGGTGTTCGCGTTGAGACTCCGGCAGGGGCAGGGGCAGGGGCAGGGGCAGGGGCAGCCACGCTCCAACGGGTGCTCGTATGCCGACTCCCCGCACCACGTGCCGATCCAGCGGATGGCCAACGTGTCTCTGCAACCCGCCGCCGAGGACATCGCCACCGCCGACCTGATCGGGCGCGTCGAGAACGGCATCTACATCGTCGGCGACAAGTCGTGGTCGATCGACATGCAGCGCTACAACTTTCAGTTCACCGGCCAGCGGTTCTTCCGGATCCGCGACGGCCGCCTGGACGGGCAATTGCGGGACGTCGCCTATCAGGCCACCACGACCGACTTCTGGAATTCCATGGAAGCCGTGGGCGGTGAGTCGACGTGGCGGCTCGGCGGCGCGTTCAACTGCGGAAAGGCCCAGCCCGGCCAGGTCGCCGCGGTCAGCCACGGTTGTCCGTCGGCGCTCTTTCGCGGCGTCAACGTGCTGAACACGCGTACGGAGGGCGGGCGATGATCACCGCCGGCGACGATGTAGAGCGAAGCGGTGCGCAGGAGCGGCGCCGATGATTACCGCGCAGCACGTCGTCAACATCGCGTTGGAGGAGGCGGCCCGGCTCGGGCGCGCCGACGAGACGATGGTGCTCGTCACCGAGCGGGTCGAGGCGACGCTGCGCTGGGCCGGCAGTTCGATGACCACCAACGGGGTTTCGGTCAGCCGGCACATGACCGTGATCTCCATCGTGCGCGACGGGGAGAGCGCGCGCATCGGCACGATGGTGTCGGCCGAGGTGGACCCGCGGGTGATTCCCGGGCTGGTGGCCGCGTCCCAGGAGGCGGCCCGCTCCGCGCCGGAGGCCGGTGACGCCGCGCCCCTGATCGCCGACGCCGGGACGCCGGTCGACTGGGACGCGCCGGTGCCGGGCACCGGCGCCGAGGTGTTCGCCGACGTCGCCGCGTCGCTGAGCCGCGGCTTCGGCGGCGCCGACCGGTTGTACGGGTTCGCCCACCACAGCGTCGCGACGACGTTTCTGGCGTCGTCGACGGGGCTGCGCCGCCGCTACACCCAACCCACCGGTGCGGTGGAGATCAACGCCAAGCGGGGCGACGCCAGCGCCTGGGCGGGCATCGGCTCGGCCGACTTCGTCGACGTGCCCACCGACCTGCTGCTCGAGCAGCTGTCGACCAGGCTCGGGTGGGCACAGCGCCGCGTCGAGCTGCCCGCGGGACGCTACGAGACGATCATGCCCCCCTCGACGGTGGCCGACATGACGATCTACCTGGCGTGGTCGATGTCGGGCCGCGGCGCGCAGGAGGGCCGGACGGCTTTCTCGGCGCCCGGCGGCGGGACCCGGGTCGGGGAGCGGCTCACCGATCTGCCGTTGACGCTGTTCTCCGATCCGATGGCCCCCGGCCTGGCGTGCGCGCCGTTCGTCGCGGCGAGCAACTCCTCGGAGACGGTGTCGGTGTTCGACAACGGCATGGAGATCGGGCAGGTGGACTGGATCCGCAACGGGGTGATCAACGCGCTGGCCTATCCGCGGGCCACGGCCGCGAAGTTCGACGCCGACGTGGCCGTCGCCGCCGACAACCTGGTGATGACCGGCGGGTCGGCCGACCTCGCCGACCTGATCGCGGCCACCGAGCGCGGCCTGTTGCTGACCACGCTGTGGTACATCCGCGAGGTCGATCCCACCACGCTGCTGCTCACCGGGCTGACCCGCGACGGGGTGTACCTGATCGAGGACGGCGAGGTGACCGCGGCGGTCAACAACTTCCGGTTCAACGAGAGCCCGCTGGACCTGCTGCGGCGGGCCACCCAGGCCGGCGTCAGCGAGAAGACCTTGCCGCGGGAGTGGGGGGACTGGGTCACCCGGGCCGCGATGCCCTCGCTGCGGATACCGGATTTCCACATGTCGTCGGTGAGCCAGGCGCATTAGCCGATTGCCCCGCGGCCCGACGCGTTCTAGCGTGTGACGAATGACGGCCCCGGCTTCGCTCGGACACGATCAGCTGACGAGGTTGGTGGCCCTGGCGCCGCGGTCGCCGGACGACGGTCGCATCGCGGCGCTGGTCCGCGGGGTGTGCGCGCGAACGATGTCGCTGCCGCCGCTGCCCGCGGCAGTCGAGGTGGGCGAACCCCGCTCAGAAGCCGAAGCCGTCGTCGCCGAATTCGCCGAGCAGTTCAGCGCCGACGTCTCGGCGATCACCGGCGAGCAACGGTCCCGGCTGTTAAACCGTTTGGGGGAGCGGACTTTCGGTGTCGTCATGGCGATATACGTCGCGGACTTCGCCCCGCGGGTGCGCGCCGGGTTGGAGGCCCTCGGCGTGGGCTCGGAGTATCTGGGCTGGGTGAACGGCCCGGTGACCTGGGACCACACCACCGATCCCGCCGATCTGGTGTTCAACGAGTTTCTGCCCGCGGTGGCCCGGATGCGCGCGCTCGACCCCGTCACCTCCGAGGTGGTCCGGCTGCGCGGCGCGGCCCAGCACAACTGCCGGCTGTGTAAGTCGCTGCGCGAGAGCAGCGCGCTCGAGGCCGGGGGCTCGGAGTCGCTGTATGAGGACATCGAGCGCTTCGCGACGTCAGCGCTGCTGGACGCACGTGCGAAAGCAGCGCTGCGGTACGCGGATGGGTTGATTTGGACGCCTGCGCACCTCGTCGCCGACGATGTCGCCGAGGTGCGCTCTCGGTTCTCGGTGGCCGAGGCCGTCGAGCTCACCTTCGATATCATGCGCAACGCCAGCAACAAGGTCGCCGTGTCGTTGGGTGCCGATGCCGCCCGGGTCGAGCAGGGTACCGAGCAATATCTGCTCGATGCCGACGGCCAGACCGTCTTGCGCTGACCTTGGGAGTGCGCCGCCGTGTCCGGGCAACACCTGCCGGCGGCCCCACGGTATGGTCTCCGCGTGCGGTGTCGCGGCTGGTTGCCTGCGGCAGTTGAGCGTTGGCGTGGGTGCCGTCTCCGGCAGCATCCCCGGACGTGAACCGGTTCACGTAATGGCCACCATCCATTCACGTGCCCGCAATCGGGTGTTATCTCCGTTGCCCGCCGGTGTTTGGCTCCGGCCAGCTAAAATCTGGAATTGGCACCGATGCTGTTGGTGGCGGTGAACATACAGGGCAGCGCCGCCTTTTTGTGACGATCATCGGCCGCCGCGCGACTGCTGGTCGGGGGTCGAATGACTTTGGGCACTGCATCACGCCGCACACGCGTTGAAAGCGGCTGCTTTGCCACGTAGAGAGAGGTTTT
>Ga0207433_10004818_pt1 | contig 24526 bp, 18 predicted proteins | sample YelNatPaOPGAMG01_FD_187559 | JGI IMG/M metagenome (GOLD analysis project Ga0207433, IMG submission 187559) | Hot spring thermophilic microbial communities from Obsidian Pool, Yellowstone National Park, USA - OP-RAMG-01 (SPAdes) (version 3) | ecosystem: Environmental > Aquatic > Thermal springs... | reverse complement strand
ATAGGATTAAGAAGGGCGTTAAAATTGGGAGTAAGTAAAATAGACAACGCCACAAATCGCCCGTAATTTTCCTCAAAAATCAGGATATACCTGCTTCTTATTATATAGATAAAGATATGGGTAATGGACAGTTAAAAAATGGGAAAATGAAAGAAGAAGAAATTTTTTAACACCCCTCTTTGAAATGCCGTGATGAACGATGTGAATTTTAAGGTATTAAAGAGGGGCAGGGGGAGATTTTATTAATGTAAAAAAGTAAAGCAAAAAAATTTACTTTATATTTTATAAAAACCTGCTATCACTGAGGGGTTACTTTTTGGTTTTCAATTTACTTGACTTTGTTTTGTTTTTTTCTATAATTATTTGTCCAAAAAATTATTTAAAAATAAATTCAATGTGATAAAATAATAATATAATATAAAAGGAGAAATAATGAGTCCAAGAATAAAACCAAATTTAACAGATAATGCCCTGGCTGTTCTTAAAAAAAGATATTTTAAAAAAGATAGCAAAGGAAATCCAGTGGAAGATGCAGAAGCTATGTTTTTACGTGTGGCGGAAAATATTGCATCTGCAGATACTTTATATGATAAAAATGCAGATGTCAGCAAAACGACAGAAGAATTTTACAATATGATGGCATCGCTTGAGTTTTTGCCTAATTCTCCAACGTTGATGAATGCAGGCAGAGATTTGCAGCAACTTGCTGCGTGTTTTGTTTTACCGGTAGAAGATTCTATAGAGGGTATTTTTGAAGCAATAAAAAATGCAGCATTGATTCATAAAAGTGGTGGTGGAACCGGTTTTTCTTTTTCCCGTTTACGTCCCAACAATGACAAAGTTAAAACAACATCGGGAATTTCATCCGGACCTGTATCTTTTATGAAAGTATTTAATGCTGCAACAGAAGCGGTAAAACAGGGAGGAACCAGACGCGGAGCAAATATGGGGATTTTAAGAGTAGACCATCCCGATATTAAAGAATTTATAATGTGTAAAGATAATAATAATGAATTAACAAATTTTAATATTTCAGTTGCATTAACTGATGAATTTATGCAGGCAGTAAAAAAAGGTGAAAAATATAAACTCATAAATCCACGTAATGGAGAAATAACAGGAGAAGAAGACGCAAGGGCAATTTTTGAACTTATAATTTATCAAGCATGGAAAAATGGCGACCCTGGTATAATATTTATTGACAGGATAAACAAGGACAATCCCACTCCTTCTGAGGGCGAAATAGAATCTACAAATCCCTGTGGTGAGCAACCGCTCCTGCCTTTTGAAGCGTGTAATCTGGGCTCAATAAATCTTGACCAAATGTTAACAAAGGATAATAAAATTGACTATAAAAAATTAGCAGCAATTATAAAAAAAGCAGTTCATTTTCTTGATAATGTTATTGATGTTTCTAAATATCCGCTTCCAAAGATTGAAGATATGGTGAGAAAAAACAGAAAAATAGGGTTAGGCATAATGGGATGGGCAGATATGCTTGTTTGTATGGGCATACCTTATAACTCAGAAGATGCAATAAAACTTGCTGAGCAACTTATGAAATTTATCCATGATGAAGCAGAAAAGGCATCCATTGAATTGGCTCAAAAGCGGGGTGTATTTCCTAATTATGAAAATTCCATATATAAGAATAAAAATAAAGAATTAAGAAATGCCACATTAACAACAATTGCACCAACAGGAACTTTATCAATGATTGCCGGTTGTTCATCAGGAATTGAGCCGCTTTTTGCTGTTGCTTATACAAAAACAGTTATGGATAATGATAAATTACCCGAAATAAACAAACATTTTTTAAGTATTGCAAAGAAGCAAGGGTTTTATTCAGATAAACTAATGATGAAAATAAGTGAAAAGGGATATTTAACAGGTATGGATGAAATACCAGAAGATATAAAAAGAATATTTGTAACAGCGCATGATATAGAACCTGTATGGCATATAAAGATGCAGGCTTCATTTCAAAAATACACTGATAACGCAGTATCAAAGACAGTTAATTTTAAAAATACGGCAACTGTTGAAGATGTAAGAAATGTTTATAATCTTGCGTATGAACTCGGGTGCAAAGGAGTAACAATTTACAGGGATGGTTCACGTGATTCCCAGGTTTTATCAGTTTCAATAAAAGGTGATAATACAACTATTCAGCAGGAAGAAATATCAGGTAAAAAAGATAAAATTGAACCAAGAACAAGACCGCAGATAACTTTTGGCCAAACAATAAAAATGAAAACAGGATGTGGCAATTTATATGTCACGATTAATGAAGATGAAAATGGTCTTTGTGAGGTTTTTACAACAATGGGAAAATCGGGTGGTTGTGCAGCAGCACAATCAGAAGCAATAAGCAGATTGGTCTCGGTTGCATTAAGAGCAGGTGTTAAGCCGGAAATAATAATAAAACATTTAAGGGGTATAAGATGTCCGGCACCTGCGTGGCAGGAAGGAGGTATTGTTTTATCCTGCCCTGATGCAATAGGGATAGCGCTTGAGCAATATTTACATAATAAAAATGGAAATGTTGAAAAGTTTAATTTTAAAAAAAATTTTGACCAGAAATTAATAGGAGAGACCTGTCCAGAATGTGGAGCAACTTTAGAGCATGAGGGCGGATGCAATGTCTGCCGGGTTTGTGGTTATTCAAAGTGCTTGTAAAAAAAATCTACCAAATTCATTTCAATTGTCGTTTGTTGTTTGCTGTTTAATTTTCGTTTTCCCAATCAGCAATCAGCAATCAGCAATTGGCAATGAAGTTATAAATCATAATTTTTATTATTTCACACATCAAGTAATCTCTCAGTTATGGGAGGTGATAATAAAAATAGAAAATCCCTCTTAATCTCCCTTTAAAAACTGTCCATTACCCATAAGTATCAAGAAGCAGGTATACCGCTTTATTTTTCGTAAAAAACGGTTGAGGAAAAGTCGGGCAAATAATTTGTAGTCAAAAGTAGGCGAGGCTTACGCAATATCCCTTAGATAGGATTAAGAAGGGCGTTAAAATTGGGAGTAAGTAAACTAGACAACACTGCGAACCACCCGTAATTTTCCTCAAAAATCAGGATATACCAGCTTCTTATTAAAAAAGAAGATGTGGGTAATGGACAGACAATAACTGAGGGGATACCACATCAATTGAAAAGTAATTGCAAAAAAATAATATTTATATTATAATATAACAAATAATAGAAGGGTGGCATAATAATAAATTTACAAGGAGGGTGTCGTATGGAAGAAGAAAAATTAGAAGGAGAGATAAATTTCGGTAAGGAAAAACGTGAGCATCCGCGTGTTCCAATGTCAGTTCCTGTTAGATACAGGATTTTATCAAGTGAAGACGCAACAAAAGCATTAAACCGCACTTTTGATGCTGACTCAATCCTTATGGATTTTAAAGAGGGCGAGACAATAAATGTTTCAAAAACAGGAATTTTAATGTACACCAATGAAGAGGTTCCTGTAAAAAGTTTTGTTGTAATTAATATGCATATATCAATTCCGGGTATATCCTGTAATTGTAAGGCACTGGCAGAAATAATAAGAAGAGAAAAAGCAATGGATGCAAGTAAATATTTTTATAAAGTTGCTTTAAAATTTCATAAAATTTTACATCATAATCTGAAAAATTATAAATATATGAATTTAAATGAATTATTGAATATAAAGGAGGAATTAAAATAATGGAAGTGGGTAAAACTTCAAACAATGAAAACAGTGAGAATTTAAATAAAGAAGGTGAACTTTTAGTTCCGCAGGAGCGAAGGGATTACCCGAGAATTGCTATAAATGTAAAAGTAAGATACAGAGTTTTAGATGATACAGAAGAAGATAGGAATTTGATAAAACATTTTGATCCTGATAAAATATTATCTCAATTTAGCGAGAGCAAAGTCGTAAATATATCTACATCTGGTTTACTTATGCATACAAAAGAAGAAATACCAGTAAAAAAGTTTGTTGTCGTGTGTATGTATTTACCTTTGCCTGGATTATCATGCAATATAAAATCCCTTGCAGAGGTTATTAGATGTGATGAAGCACCTGCTGATGTTAAAAAGCAAGGATATAATTATAATATTGCATTGAAATTTTTAAAAGTTATTCATCACAGTTTAAATAAATTCAAGTTTTTATCTTTAATTGAGTTATTAGATGTTAAAGGGGATAATATAAAGTTATCTTAATAATAAATTTTATATATTTTTTATAATAAATCATTGTTTTGTAAGTATTTTGTAAAATTTAACTTGAAAAAATAATATTTTTAATATATAATTATATTAGTTAATAAAATAATGGAGAAAATTCAATGAAAAACCATTTTTTATTTAAATTTTTAAATTTATTTATAATATTATTTATTATATGTGTTTCTTATGTGTTTTCATCTGTAACAATGGATTGTAATGCTATTTCAATTCCTTCAACTGCTGCACTTGATTCTGATATCACAATTGAGTTTACCATAACACATACTTCTGGTGCTTTACGATTTTCTATTTCAATGACAGATAATAATACACCATTAAGTGGCGGTGGTGCTGATTCAAATTGCAAACACAACTGGCTTGTAGATGAAGGTGGAATATATAGAGGTTCATCTTATGCTGGTGCAACAACAACATGGTGGATAAATGACGTTGCTCAGTCAACAACAGCAATGAAACAAACTGATACATGGGGCGCAACTTCCGGCTTGCAAATTGACAATGATGCAAATCCAGGAACATATAAAGTAAGAGTGGTTGTTCATTTACCACCAGAGCATGCAGGAAGTTATTATATTCATATTGCAGCAGCAGAAAACGGTCAGTTCGCAACTACCTGTTGTTCAAATTCGGGCAATGTTGATGCACAATGCGCTCGTGCAATAAATATAACAGGTATTCCTTTTATAAAAGCAGATTTGCAGATGTGCAATGCCGGCTCAATAATCAGTGATAAAGAAGATAATTCTTGCAGCAATGATGAATACAGAATGAAATTCAGAATTTATAACTGGAGTGAGTCAGGTGTCTGGATGAAAGGATTTTCATATCAGTATTGTGTTTATGACCCAAATGGCAACTGGGATACAACTCAGCCATCGACAAATTTCCAGATGTATGATGCATCGTCAACTGCACAATGTGGTGTTTACAATCCAGCAACAACAGGTATGATTTCCCAGACATACACTGATTGTGGAAACGGAAGGCAGGTTAACTGGTGTTATGAATTAACATTTGCAAATATGACATCAAAGCCATTTTTAATTCCACCGGGTGGTGGCTATATGCAATCAGGAAGTCCTTATTCAATGTTCAGAAGAACTGGTTCACGCTGTTTAAGTGATGAAAATGATTATTCAAGAATTGCAGAAGCACCTAATTGTGATACTTATGGGGATTTAAAAGAAGTGCCTTTATATTATGATGGTGTTCATGTATGTGAGTACGAAGGTGCCTCTACACCTGATGCAGAGACAGGTATGGTTTACTGTTATGTTACTGATGATTGTGCTTCTTATTTAAAAATTTTTAAGTCAGTTAATGTAACACAGGCAACAATAGGTCAGACAATTACTTACTGTATAACAGTGACAAATACAAGTGCTTCAACAGTTACTTTTAATTTATGGGATACTTTGCCAACTGTTTTGGACTATGTTGGATGTGACAATAGTTGTAGCACATCTAATGTAGGTGGTAGAACCATTGTCTACTGGACAATTTCAAATCTTGCACCATCTGCTTCTGCTACAAGATGTTTCTGGGGTGTTGTTGCAAGATATCCTTGGAATCCTTTGGAAAAAAATAAAAGTGTTTTTGCTATGTTAAACAGGTACATTTCAATCTATAATTTAAAAGAATGAATTTATAAATTAAAATTTTTAATAAAATCAAAAAGGATAAAATATGAAAGCAGTCATACTTGCTGGTGGTTTTGGAACAAGGTTAAGGCCATTGACTGTTAATATTCCAAAGCCAATGGTTCCTGTGATGAATATTCCAATGATAGAACATATAATAAATTTATTAAAAAAAAATGGATTAACTGAAATTATAATCAATCTTTTTTACCAGCCGGAAATAATTTCAGATTATTTTAAGGATGGAACAAATTTTGGGGTCCAGATAAAATATGTAAAAGCAGACAGGGATTTAGGAACAGCAGGATGCATTACACTTGCAAAAGATACTATAAAAGACAGTGATTTTTTGGTTATAAGCGGAGATGTTTTAACAAATTTTGTTTTAAAAGATGCGATTGATTTTCACAATAAAAATAAATCACTTGCAACAATTGTTTTAACAAAATCAACAGACCCGTTGCGTTATGGTATTGTAATAACAGAAAATGATGGAAAAGTAAAAAAACTTCTTGAAAAACCATCCTGGGGAGAAGTTTTTTCTGATACAATAAATACCGGTATTTATGTATTTTCTTCAAAAATATTTGATTTCATCCCCCAACAAACCGAATATGACTTTGCAAAAAATCTTTTTCCTTATTTGTTAAATAATAAAGAAAAATTATTTGGTTTTGTAGGCAGCGGATACTGGAAAGATATTGGCACACTCTCTGAATACAGACAGGTCCATGAGGATATTTTAAATGGCGATATTGATTGCGAAATAAAAGGTGAAAGAAAAGGTACAATTGGCAGGGATGTCTGGGTTGGAAAAAATGTAAAGATACATCCCAATGCAAAATTAAAGGACTCCGTTGTTATAGGTAATAATGTAACAATAGAGGACGGGGTTGAAATAGCCAATTCTGTAATTGGAGACGATTGTTATATTGATAGCGGGGCTAAAATTATCCGTTCGATTTTATGGAATAAAAATATAATAGAAAAAGAAGTGGATATAAAAGAATGCGTGATTGGTTCCGGAAATAAAGTTAGATGGAAAAGTTATATTGGCGTTGGTGCGGTTGTTTCTGATAATTGTTTTATTGGAAAGGAATCAATAATAAAACCAGAGGTAAAACTCTGGCCTGATAAAAAGGTGGATGATTTTTCAATTGTTTCTTCTTCTCTTGTATGGGGAGAACGCTGGTCAAACAGATTATTTGATATTTATGGAATAACAGCTGTTGCAAATATTGAGTTAACGCCGGAAATCGGTGCAAAAATTGGTTCTGCGTATGCTTCAATTTTTCCCCGGGAAAGTTATATTTTGATTTCCCGTGATTATCACAGGAGTTCATTTGTAATAGAGCGTGCAATAATGGCTGGTATTTTATCAACAGGGGTTAATATTTTTGATTTCCGTATTATGCCTTTACCGATCACCAAATATGTTGCAAAGTCATTGCAGGTTGCAGGTGGTTTACATATAAGAAAATCACCTTATGACGAAAAAATGATAGATATGAAGTTTTTTGATAAAGATGGTATGGATATTTCTTTAAGTCAGGAAAAAACAATTGAGTCGTCATTTTTCAGGGAAGAATTCAGAAGAGTTGAAAACGATAAAGTAGGTATAATATCATATCCGCCGCGGGCATTAGAATATTATCTTGAGGGATTTAAAAAGAATATAGATATTGAAATTATAAAACAAAGAAAATTTAAAATTGTTATAGATTATTCTTATGGAATAACTTCAAATATTTTTCCATCTGTTCTTGGTGAACTTAACTGCGAAGTAATTGCTTTAAATGGATATCTCGATGAAAAGCGTCTTACCAGGGACCACAATAAATTTGAAAATGATCTTGAAAAACTATCATCAACTGTGAGAACTCTAAAAGCAGATGCAGGTATTATGATTGATGCAGGTAGTCAGAAAATATTTATTGTGGATAACAAAGGTAGAATTTTAAAAGACAATGACGGCATATTAACTATGATTAAATTGTTTTTAAATAAATATAAAGGAAAAACAGTGGCAGTGCCTGTTAATATAACTTCAAAAGTTGAAGAAGTTGTAAAAGAAGCAGGCGGCAATATAATAAGATGCGGAACAACCTACAGGTCTATGATGAGTGTTGCCAATGAAAAAAAAGCGGATTTTGTAGCAGAAGAAAAAGGCGGCTATATTTTTTCTGATTTTAATCCCACTTTTGATGCAATGATGTCAACTGTCAAATTTCTTGAATTCCTTGCATTTTATAATTCTTCATTATCTTCTTTGGTTGATACACTTCCTTCTTATAATTTAATAATTGATGAAGAGCCGGTTCCATGGGACAAAAGGGGATATGTGATGATGGAGTTGATGTCTTTATCTGATAATGATAATAATATAGAAGGAATAGAATTAAAAGATGGTGGCTCAAGAATTTTAATAATACCTGATAATGACAGACCATATTTTCACATTTATGCAGAGGGGAAAACACAACAATCCGCAAACAAGCATTTAGAAAAATACAAGAAAATGTTAAAAAGAATAATAGGAAAAATATAAAACTACGTTGCCGGTTGCTGATTGCCGGTTGCGGGGTAGATATAATATTGCCAATTGCTGGTTGGTGATTGCGGGTTGGAAAGATGTAAAATGTGAAAAGTGAAATGGAAAATGTATTTATTTGATTGCCAGATTGTCTGATTGACAAAATTTGCTTGATTTAAAAGATAAAAATTAGGCAATAAGGCAATTTAGCAAATCAGGGAATTAGAAGGATTTACGATTTGCGTTTTTCGATTTACGATTTAAAAACTGAAAAAATAACAATTATAAATTGGAAAATAAAACAAATCCCCCGGTGCCCTCTTTGCGCGGGGAGGAACACAAGAAAAGTAGTTTCCTCTCTTTCGTAAAGATGGGAAAGAGGAGATTTAAAACTGTATTGCCAATTGCTGTAGATTGGAAAAACAAAAAACTGGATTCCTGCTTTAGCAGGAATGACAAAAAAATGTAGTTGTAGAAACTGGGTTCCGGCCCCGTCTAAATTGAAAATCGAAAATAAGTCAAGGTAGCAAACAATAAAAAAAGGAGATGAAAATGGCTAAAAAAATTAGTTTTGGAATTGTTTTTATTTTTTTTATCACCGGTTGTTTAATTGCAGCAAATTCAGGAATATTAGAAAAAGCAATGGTAAAAATAATCACTGTTGCAAATGTACCTGATTATTTACAGCCATGGCAGATGAGCGGGCAGGAAACAACAAGTGGCTCAGGTTGCATAATTGATGGAAATAAAATACTAACAAATGCGCATATAATAAGCAATGCAACTTTTATTCAGGTTAATAAATCAGGTGAGACCACAAAATATGTGGCAAGAATTTTTGCTGTTGACCATGAATGCGATTTAGCGCTTTTAACTGTTGATGATAAAAATTTTTTCAGAAATTCAGCAATTTTACAAATAGGAGATATTCCTGAGACAGGAGAAAAAGTAAAAGTTTATGGATTTCCAATAGGTGGAGATAAATTATCAGTTACAGAAGGAGTAGTATCTCGGGTTGAAATAGGCCAGTATTCACACAGTTTGAGGAGTTTTTTGGCAATACAAATAGATGCAGCAATAAATCAGGGTAACAGTGGAGGACCTGTTTTACAAAACGGAAAAATTGTTGGAGTTGCTTTTCAATCAATGGAAAAAGCACAAAACATCGGATATGCAATACCATCAGTTATGATAAAACATTTTTTAAATGATTTAAAAGATGGTGATTATAAAGGGTTCCCCACACTTGGAATCAATACCCAGGGACTTGAGAATGAATCATATAGGAAAAAACTTGGGATGAAGCAGGGCCAAACAGGTGTTGTTGTGCAGGAGGTTGAATTTGGTTCAGCTTCTTATGACATTTTAAAAGAAGGGGATGTTATTTTATCAATCAATGGTATAAAAATAGAAAATGATGCTACAGTTCCCTTTGGCAGAAGTCGGCTTGATTTGTCTTTTATAACAGATTTAAAATATGTCGGGGATAAAATTACAATAGAAGTTTTAAGAGACAAAAAACCAATAAAATTACAGGTTGTTCTAAAGAATTATGTTCCGATTGTTCCAAGAACAGAATATGATGTTAAACCAACATATTATATTTTTAGCGGCCTTGTTTTTTCAAAACTTACTGTAAATTATATTTATGCTCTTTGGGACCAGATGAATAGAAGACCAGGGCTTTTAGACAGAGTTCTTTATGAAATTGCAACACCTAAAAAACAGCAACTTGTTGTTTTACAAAGAGTGCTTGCAGATGAGATAAATAAGGGGTATCACGATTTTGCTAATTTAATTGTGCAAAAAGTAAATGGAGAAGAAATTTCAGGAATTAAAGATTTAATTAAAAAAATAGAAAATACAAAGGAAGAGTTTATAGAAATAGAATTAGAAAATAGAAATAAAATAATACTTGAAACAGAAAAAGCAAAAAATGCAACTGTGGGTATATTAAAAAAATATGGTATAAATTCAGACAGATCAGAAGACCTGCTATAAATACATTATCGTTTGCTGATTGCCGGATGGAAAAAATTTCCTCTACACTGCGGCTCACCATTACCCATAAGTATTAAGAAGCAGGTATACCGCTGATTTTTTCGTAAAAAACGGTTGAGGAAAAGTCGGGCAAAGAATTTACAGTCAAAAGTAGGCGAGGCTTACGCAACACCCCTTAGATAGCATTAATAAGGGCGTTAAAATTGGGAGTAAGTAAAATAGACAACACTACGAACCACCCGTAATTTTCCTCAAAAATCAGGATATACCTGCTTCTTATTATATAAAGATGTGGGTAATGGTCAGACCCAGCGGGGAGAGGAAAAAGTGAGGGGGGATAAATAACTTGACGATTGCTGGTTGCTGATTATTGATTGAAAAGAAGATAAGTGATTGCGCCTCTTTCAAAGAGACGTGATGAACGAAGTGAATTTTACGGTATAAAAGAGGGGCAGGGGGAGATTTGAAACTACATTGTCAATTGCCGGTTGCTGATTGAAATAAATAAAATTTACAATTTACGGTTTTCGATTTACGTTTTAAAAACCAAAATCAAAAAATTTATAATTGAAAATCCAAAATAATAACATCAATACAATAATTTTCTTGAAAAACAATAATAATTATATTATAATTTTTAAACATTTTTATTACCTGTTTATTTCTAATCACAGGATTTTTTATTTTTCAGGAGTTTGTTAATGCAGGATGCAATTACAGTTATTGGCTCAATAAATTTTGATATTATGATAAAAACAAAGCGTTTGCCGGAGCGTGGCGAAACAATTGCAGGTGAGAATCTTTATTTTTTACCGGGTGGAAAAGGTGCAAACCAGGCAGTTGCAATTGCACGTCTTGGTAAAAAAGTATATTTTGTTGCAAAAAAAGGTAAAGATTTTATACCGGGTATTGTGATGAAAAACTTAAAACATCCTAATATTAACCTTGATTATTTTATAGAAGATAATTTACTTGAAACAGGTGTTGCTCTGGTTAATACAACAGGTAGCAGGGGAAATAAAGTAACATTGTTTATGGGAGCAAATGATAAATTAACTCCAGAAGATGTTGAAAGAGCAGCTCCTGCAATAAAAGATTCAAAAGTTGTAGTTGTATGTACAGAAATTCCTATACCAACAGTAAAAAAAGCAATTGAGATAGCTCAAAAATATGGTGTAAAAACAATTTTAAATGTTGGTTCCATAGGAACTAAAAATCGTGAAGATGTTTTAAGTGTTTTAAATGGTCTTGATATTGTCATTATGAATGAAAGAGAGGGTGGTTATTTGACAAACAGGGTAATTTCCCATATGGAAACAGGAACTTTATCAGGACTTGAATTAAGAAAACTCGGTGTTAATCATGTAATAATAACAATGGGCAAAGAGGGAACACTTCTTGTAAATGTTCATGGTGCTACTGTTTTTCACAGATATGGGGTTGAAGTTGTTGACACTGTTGGCGGTGGTGATGCTTTTGTGGGTGCTGTTGCTGTTGCCATAGCAGATGGGAAATTTGTCATAGATGCAATTGATTATGGAAATGCTGCAGGCGCTCTTGTAACTACTAAAATTGGAGCTCAGGAAGGACTTCCCACAAAACAGGAAATAGAAAAATTTATTTTAATAAAGAAAAAAGACGGTGAAGCAAAAGTATATAAAGATTACAATGATACGATAAAAAAACTTGAAAAAGTAGCATTGAATATGAGAAGAAATATTATAAAAATGCTTGCCTGTGCGCGCTCGGGACATCTTGGCGGTTCACTTTCTGCTGTTGATGTGATAGCAACACTTTATATGCATGTTATGAAGATAGACCCAAAAAATCCTAAATGGGAAAAACGTGATAGATTTGTTTTATCAAAAGGACATGCTGCACCTGCTTTATATGCTGCTTTGGTTGAAGCGGGTTTTTTTAAAGAAGATAAATTATGGACTTTACGAAAAATAGGTGGATTATCCGGACATCCGGATATGAAAGAAATTCCTGGTGTTGATATGACGACAGGTTCACTTGGCCAGGGGCTTTCCATTGCAAATGGAATGGCGCTTGCTGCAAGAATAAAGGGATTGGATTACAGAGTTTATGTTATGCTTGGTGATGGTGAAATTCAGGAAGGTCAAGTATGGGAAGCTGCTATGACATCTTCAACCAGGCGCCTTGATAATGTTTGTGCCATACTTGACTACAATGGTTTACAAATAGATGGTTCAATTGGTGAAGTCAAATCAGGACTTGAGCCGGTTGTTGATAAATGGAAAGCTTTTAACTGGAATGTTATAGAAATAGATGGCCATAATTATGAAGCAATAGTAGAGGCATTTGAAGATGCCAAAAAAACAAAAGGAATGCCTACAATAATTATTGCCCGCACAATAAAAGGCAAAGGTGTTTCTTTTATGGAAAGAAAAGTTGAATACCATGGAGTTGCACCAACAGATGAAGAATGCGAAAAAGCATTAAAAGAATTAGGATGTGAAGAATGGCAGAACAAGTAAAAATAACATCTATGAGAAATACCTATGGCGACACGCTTGTCCGCCTTGGCGAAAAGTATAAAAATATAATTGTTTTGGATGCGGATTTGGCAAAGTCAACACAAACAATACGTTTTGGCAAGAAATTTCCGGAGAGATTTTTTGATATGGGTATTGCAGAACAGGATATGATTGGAACTGCAGCAGGGCTTGCAGCATGTGGAATGAATCCTTTTGCTTCTACATTTGCAATGTTTGGTTCTGGTAGATGCTGGGAACAGATAAGAAATTCAGTTGCTTATCCAAATTTACCTGTTAAAATTGTTGTAACACATGCAGGTGTTTCTGTTGGTGCAGATGGACCAACACATCAGGCATGTGAAGATATGGCAATACTGCGTGCCATACCAAATATGAAAGTTGTATCACCTGCTGATTCTGTTGAAACGGAAAAGTTAATAGAATTTCTTGCAGATTATTATGATTCACCTGTTTATGTCCGTCTTGCAAGAATGAATACGCCGGTTGTTTTTGGAGATGATTATAAATTTGAATTTGCAAAAGGTATTGTTTTAAAAGAAGGTAAAGATATTACGCTTGTTTCAACAGGTGTTATATTGTTCAAAGTTCTGGATGCGTATAATAAATTAAAAGAAAAAGGAATTTCTGCAGAAGTTATTCATATGCCAACAATAAAACCTTTGGATAAAGAGATACTGATAAAAAGTGCACAAAAGACAGGCAGGATAATCACAGTTGAAGAACATACAGTAATTGGAGGGCTTGGTTCTGCAGTAACAGAATCTCTTTCAGAGGATTATCCGAGTTATGTTGTTAGAATTGGTATTCAGGATTTATTTGCAGAGTCAGGCGAACCAGAAGATTTATTTACCAAATATGGATTAAATATTGATAACATAGTAAATTCAGTTATGCAATTATTAAAAAAGAAATAATCTGGAGGAAAAAAATGCGAAATAGAGTTCAAATAGTCGGATTTATAACTCTTGTTTTTGTTGTTTTATCAATCTGGAAGGTCTGGCCCCCTTTTGATATAAAAGACGCAGCAGGAAATGTTATTGAAAAAGGGAAAATAAAATTAGGTCTTGACCTGCAGGGTGGTATGTATTTAAAGATGGAAGTTGATGAACAAAATCTTCCAAAAAATACAAAACTGGAAGAAGCAGTTGCAAGAGCTCTTGAAATTATAAGAAACAGAATAGATGCATTAGGTGTTGCAGAACCATTAATACAAAGAGAGGGTGAAAAATACATTGTTGTACAGCTGCCGGGAATAAAAGACCCGGAACGTGCATTAAATGTCATTGGAAAAACAGCAATGCTTGAATTTAAACTTGTAAATGAAAATGTAAAAATTGCAGATATTACTGATAATGAGGGAAACACAGTTATATCAAAAATTCCGGAAGATGTTTATGTTTTAAAAAACAAAGAAGGCGAACGCATGGTTTTAAATAAAAAACAAACAGTGACAGGTGCTGATCTGGTGGATGCAAAAGTGCAGATAGGGACATATGGAATGCCTGTTGTCTGGTTTAAATTATCGCCAGAAGGCGGTAGAAAATTTGCAGAAGTAACAGGTGATAATGTTGGCAGGCGACTTGCTATTATTTTAGATGATACCATTTATTCTGCTCCGGTTATAAAAACAAGAATCAGCGGCGGCGAGGGAATTATAGAAGGTAATTTTACAATAGAAGAAGCAAAGGATTTGGCTTTGGTTCTTCGCGCTGGTGCATTGCCTGCGCCTGTAAATATCATAAATAAAAATATAATAGGGCCTTCACTTGGTGCTGATTCAATTGCAAAAGGGAAAAAAGCAATAATAATAGGCGCTTTGCTGGTTGTTGTTTTTATGGCTTTTTATTACAAAATTTCAGGAATAATTGCTGATATTGCACTTGTTTTTAATTTACTTTTTGTTCTCGGCATAATGGCTGCATTAAATGCAACATTGACTTTACCTGGTATAGCAGGTCTCACTTTAACACTTGGTATGGCAGTTGATGCCAATGTTTTAATATTAGAAAGAATAAGAGAGGAATTAAGAACAGGGAAAACAATTCGTGCTGCAATTGATGCTGGCTATAACAGAGCGTTATGGACAATCATTGACTCGCATGTTACTTCACTTATTACAGCAGCAATATTATTTCAGTTTGGGACAGGCCCGGTTCGTGGATTTGCAGTAACACTTTTCTGGGGTGTTACTGTGAGTTTATATACTGCGTTTTTTATAACTCAGGCAATATTTGAAATGAGAAAACAATATACAACTTTAAGTATATAAAATGGAGGAATTAAATGTTTGAAATAGTAAAAAATACAAAAATAAATTTTTTAGGTTTAAGAAAGATATCTTATGTTTTGTCAGCTGTTCTTATTTTAATGGGCATTTTTGGTTTGTTTAAAATAATTACAGGAACAGCAAATATGGGGCTTGATTTTACAGGCGGTATTTCTGTGCAGGTAAAATTTTCAAAACCAATGACTTCTGAAAAGATAAGAGAAATTCTTGAAAAAATCGGATATAAGGTTTATCTTCAAAAGGTTGGAGCAGAAGCGGATAATATTTTTTTAATAAGAACGACTTTAAAAGATATTAAATCAGCATATGGTTCAACAGAAATAATAAATACATTAAAAAAAGAAACACAGGATAACGACATTGTTGTTTTGGAAGAAAATGTAATAGGACCTGTTGTTTCAGCCCAGTTAAAACAAAAAGCATTATATGCAATCTTCTGGGCATCCATAGGCATATTAATTTATATCTGGGTTAGATTTCAATTTAAATTTGCCGTATCTGCCACACTTGCAACAATACATGATGTTTTAGTTGTTTTAGGTATTATGGTTTTTTTGAATAAAGAAATTGATCTGCTTGTTATAACTGCCTTGCTTACAATTGCAGGATATTCATTAACAGATACAGTTGTTGTATTTGACAGAATAAGGGAGAATATGCGAAATATATTAAAAGAATCATTTGAAAGTATTATTAACAGAAGTTTAAACGAAGTTTTAAGCAGAACATTAATAACATCCGGGACAACTTTGTTGGTTGCAATTTCACTTTATTTATTTGGTGGAATAATTTTAAATAATTTTTCCCTTGCCATTGTTTTGGGTATTATAGTTGGAACATATTCTTCTTGTTTTATTGCAAGTCCTATTGTTTTTGACTGGGAAACTCATGAAAAAAAACAAAAAGTTACCAAATAAATTTAATAACCGAGGTAAATTATTTATTTTATAATGTCGAAATTAATATTTGTTTTATCAGTTTTTTGGCTTTTTGTTTTTATCTTTAGGAAAAAAACCCACAAATTTTTTTTCCTTGCAACCATTGATTCTTTGATTTTCATAATCCTATTTTTTTTAAAAATAAAATATATTTTTTTAATAATACTCCTTATGTTTATGGTTAATTTTTTTGTGCTATTAATTCCAGAACAAGATATGGTCTTTGAAAAAAAAGATATATTTTTTGTCATTTCTGTTATTTTGATTATGCCATTAATTATTTTTGTAAAAGACAGTAAAAATGTTTTCTTAATCAAACTGACAATTGTTGAACAACTGCAGATTGTTTTATTGTTTTTTTTATTTGCTGCTGCATGTTTTTTTGTTTTAAAGCAAATAATTTCAATAAATAGCGGGCAAAAATGATTATAATTGTGCTGTTGATAACCTTTTTGATTTTGGCAGGATATTATTTTTTTATAAAAAATAATTATCAACTGGTTTTACTTTTAATTTTTAAATTTTTTATTTTGTATTTTGTATTAAATTTGAATGAAATAATAATAACTGTTTATTTATTTTTTGCTGTGTGTATTTTTTATGTTCTGATTTTTATTTCAAAAAATATCAAAGTTAAAAATTATAAAGAATATATATTGTTTTTATTAATATTGATTTTTGTTTTTATATTTTCCGGCTGCAATAAAAAACAAGTTGAAATGCCGGTGGTTGAAAAAATAATTAAATTAAATTTTATGCCATCGGATATCAGCTGTCTTAATAATAATGAAATTTTGGTAGGTGCAGAAAGGGAAAATAAAATAGCAATTGTTGATATAAATACAGGCAGCATAAAAAAGAATATTAATTCTGGTATGAATGCCGTAGATATTTTAATAAAAGATAATTTCATTTATTCTGCAAATAAAGCAAGTTCAAACATAACAATTCATAATTTATTAAAAAATGAAACTATAAATATGCAAAGTGGCGGGCAATATCCTTCTGCCATTGCATTAAATAATGAAAAAAAATTATTATATGTTGCAAATACCGGAAGTTCCAATATAAGCATTATTGATATTCAAAGTAAAAAAATAAAAGGAAAAATTCCGACAGAGAAATGGCCTTCTGATATTTTAATTACAAAAGACAATAAATATTTGTATGTCCCTTGCAAATATACCAATGTAATACAGTTAATTGACGCAGAAAAAGAAAAATGTTTATTTACAAAGATAGAAGCCGGTATTTCACCAACGCAATTAATAGAATTAAATAAACGTTATATTGCCATAATTAATGAATGGGAATATTCTTTTAATCAGCAGAGCACTGTAAATATTTTTGACAAAAAAGAATATGATTTAAAATACAATATAAGAGTTGATGGCGGTATATTTAAAGGTGCACTTTCAAAATCCAAAAAATATCTTTACATAACTGTTCCATTAAAAGACAAAATTATTTTTGTTGATATTTCAAAAAAGAAAAAAGTTTTTGAAATAATCCAAAAGGATAAATGCCCGAGATTTATTTCTGTGTCTGCGGATGGAAAGTATATTTTTGTTTCCTGTCAGACATCAAAAGAAATCGTTGTAATAAAGGTAAATGGCCTGTTATGAATCCAAATTTAACCTCTTTTCCGCTGATAGAGAAAATACTTGTTTATGGTAGTGTATTTATTACTTGTGTTTTTATTATTGTTATGTCTTCTTTATTAAATAATGAGAAAAGAGCAGTAAAAGCAGGTAATTTGTTTTTTTATTTTTCTTTAATATTTTTCTTTTTTTTAAATATTTTACTTTTTTTATATGTAAAATTACCTAAAGAAAATATTGCAGGGATTGAAATAAAACAGATCTATCTTTTTTTATTTTTGATTTTTTTGGGTTTTATAATATTATCATATAAAAAATTTGAAACAGTTACAGATTATATTTTGTTTTTTATTGCCTTAATAGCATCACAATTTATTTTTTTACAAAAATCTATTTTAATTATTTTTTTATCTTTTATTGTTTTTGAAATATCTTTATCTTTTTTAATAGGTCAGATAAATAATAAAAAATATTTTTATTTTTTTATATCCTTGATTTTTTTAGGTATTTATTTAATTGGTGACAAGAACAGAATTCAGACAATTGGTATAAATGGGGCTACGGCATTTTTAATGCTTTCAACTTTTGCAACAACCCGGACATTAAATATTAATAGTATTCAAAATAATAACGAAAAAAGATATAATAATGTATTATTTATTTCAATAATTATTTCATTAATTGTTTTTTTTAAATGGCTTGAATTTTATAATTTATCTTATCCTTTTTTTTATGTGCTTTTTTTAATTTCCTTTATTTTAATCCTGTTATCTGTTTTTAATTTATTAACCGAGGAAGATTTGTCTAATTTTTTTGTTTCTGACTTTATAAATATTTTTTTTCTTACAATATTAGTTTTTTCTGTTTTGATATTATATGATACTGACATACTTTTTATTTTTGTTTCCCTTATATCAGCGTTGGTTTTGTTGGTTTCGTTTTTTTCAGATTGCCAGAAAAAATATTCAGTGACATATACAAAGTATAATTTTAATAAAATAAAAGGTGCAGGATTATTATTAACAAGCATTTGTTTATCATTTTTAATAGAAATTTATTTGATTTATAAAGTCATAGTTAATTTTACATATTTAAATTCTTATATTCAAATCATAATTTTTTTTGTCGGTTTTGTATATGCCATAAATCTTTTAAATAAGACATTTATTATTTTGTCAATGCTTAAAAGGATTCAAATTGACAATTTAAAATATATTTTGTTTAATAAGATTATTATAAAGCCCGTTTTATTTGTTTTATTTATTATCTCTTTGATATTGTGGTGGAATAAAAATGGATAAAAAATTAACAATAATTTATTTAATTATGATTTTAATATTAACTATTGTAATATTTATTATAATGCCATTTTCATTTACATCAATACTTTTTGCAGGTATTTTTGTTTTAAATTTTTTTCTGTTTTTGGATGTGTTAAGAAAAAGATAAAAAAATATTTATAATTTTAAAATAAATATGGGGATATAAAAAGTAAAGTCATAGTTTTTATTATATGCATAAAATGTTGCTTTTCTTTCGTTTTCTTCATAAACCTTATCTGAAAAATAATTTGCTATTGTTAAACCAGATAAAAGTCCAATAGGGGTACCAATAAGCAGGCCATAAAGTCCTGAGTTTGAATTTGAACTGGATAAATAATAAGCAGCTGCAAATCCTGCTGCAGTTCCGCCTATACCACCTAATATATTTATAAATGATTTTTGAAATGAAGCAGTTGTAATCATAGATGCGTCATATAGTTTTGTGTTTTCCTGCGGATAAGTTAATACATCCGGCATAAAATTTTCAATAGATAAATTACCTTTTATAAAATCATTGGACTTTGCAATTAAATGATTTATTTCTCCATCCATAATCCATTCAAGAAAATCATTTATAAGGGAACCTGATGAACGGATATCATAAATTGAATATGAAAAAAAGGATTCAGATTTAAAAGTATATGAACGAGATTTGTTATAATCATTATAATAAGTAATTGTGCCATCATCTGTCATAATTTTAATATCGCCACGCGCGTGTAAAGTTAAAATATATTGCTGAGGAATTTTATCAGAAGATACAATAATGTCAAATTCATAAATTATACCCCACATTATGCCATCTGTTTTTAATTTGTTTTTTAGTTTTAAAAACTCCGTTTTATCAAAAAATATGTTTTTATTTATATAAAATTTTTCATCTGCAAATTCTAATTTATTAAATACAAAATTTTTATTTAATTTCTTATAAAGTGTTTTAGCAAATAAAAGTGAACAGGGAATATCTGTTGCAAAAAAAACTTTTTCAAAATTTCTATTATCAATAAAAGGGAATACAGTTATTTTTTTATCTATTAAATAAAATAATTGTTTTTCTTTTTTTATATCTGGTTCTTCAACATTTATTTTAAACACCATTCTTGAATCTTTGTATTTATATGGGTCTGATGCACAGGAAGATAAAAAAATAATAATTAAACCCAAAATAAATATTTGTTTTATTCTCATTTGTCTATTTCCATTTCTAAATTAGTTAAAATTTTTTTTAAACTAAAATCTATAGAATTAATTTCAGATGCTTTTTTAAAATAAATGTATGCTTTTTTCTTTTCTTTTGCTTTATAATAACAATCAGCAATTAAATAATTTAACATATAATTATCAGGATAATAACATAACGCGTCGGATAAAATTAAAATTGCTTTATTGAGTTCATTTAATTTTATTAATTCTTTTGCCATTAATATGTATTTATTTATATTATCTTTTTCCTGTTCATTTATTATGATATTATTTACAGTCATTGATTTTTTTTCTATTTTTGGTTCAAAAAGTGCATATCTTGCAAAAATATTAATATAAAACTGATTAAAAAATTTCTGGGCATCAGAAAGTTCCTGCGGTGTATGAAGATAACCACAACCTAAAGTTATTGTGCTATCAATAATAAATGGCGGGTAAAATTCAATTCCACCATAAAAATACATAGAATAACCTTCGGGAAAAGATACTACGGTATTGGATGTCATTTCATTTTGTGAATATATTAAATAAGAAGAAAGGATAAATTCAAAAGGATATAAAAATCCCAGATTCACAGCAGCTCCTGATTTTGTTATCCAGCCATCTTTAAATGGCTTTGAAAAAGAAAAATCAAAAGCACAGGAAAAATTTTTGGTTTGAACAGGTCCATATTTTATATCAGCAGATATTCCCATAAAATAAAAAAACAAATTATAAAAAATTCCAAAATCAAACCATTCTAAACCAAGATTGGAACGTATACCTAAATTATAATATGATACTCCATAATCAAAATTTTTTTTAGTTATACCTATACCTGTAGAAAGAAAACTATATGTTTGATAATTTTTGCCTATTTTCCCATCAGGAGTTTCGGGTAGAAAAACAGCAAATGAAGAATTGTTTAATATTAAAATCAAAAAAATTAAAATATAAAATTTTAGTTTATAAATTATTTTCATTCTTCTTTTTCTTTTATTGATTTATATATATCTTGTAATCCAATTATTTGTATTTTCATATTTTTTATTTTGATAAAATATGGTTTAACGCAATCACCTGCTACAACTATGTTTTTTCCTTTTGGGTATTTTTCTCTGAAAATTTTTAAATTGGAAAAATCTGTTTTTTTTACATTCCATTTGCATTCTATTGATAAAACTTCACCAACGCTTAATGGTAAAATAAAATCAATTTCATGGCCCTGTTTATCACGCCAATAGTTTGGCGAATAGCCTAAAATGGAAATAATTTCGTTTAAAACCAATTCTTCCCATAAAAGTCCAAAATCTTCATTTCTTATTTCCTTCCATCCTTTCATAAAAACAGTAAATCCCGTATCAAATGAATACACTTTAGGTGCGGATACAATCTCTCTGTTTTTTGATTTTGAAAAAGGCCGTACAATATTTATTATATTTGTCATTTCGAGAGCATAAAGATAGGATTTAATTGTGTGCCTTGATACTTCGCATTCTTTTGCATAACGAGTTGCTTCAAAAATTCCACCGCTATTTGCCAATAATAATTCCATAAATTTAATAAATGAATCTCTCTTTTCTATTTTAAAAATTTCGGCAATGTCTTTTGCCCAATACGAATCAATCCATTCAGCATAATCTTTTTGGTTTTGTTTTTGTGACAAAAAAAATGGTGGTAAGCCACCAAATATAATTCTTTTTTTTATATTATCTATTTTAAAGTCCATCATATCAAAACTGTTAATAGGTGTTAATCTCAAATTATATTTTCTTCCTGTTAATGTATCCTTAAATTTTTTATAAGTAAATATAGATGATGAACCTGTTGCAATTATTTTTAAATCTTTGTGATAATCAGCAGCTATTTTTAATAATTCAGAAGGATTTTCTAATTTATGAACTTCATCAAGGGCTATTATCTTATTTTTTAATTCTTTTAAAAAGTAAGGACTCTGTACTTCATTCCTTATATAAGGCAATTCGCAGTCAAAATATTCTATATTATTTATGCTTTTACATAAAAATGTTTTTCCTACACGTCTTACGCCATACAACCATATTATATTTCTGTTTTTAAATAAATTTTCTATTTGCTGTAACCAAAATTGTCTTTTAATCATTGTAACTATATTATACACATAGTATGACTAAATGTCAAGTGTATTTACGCGAATTTATATATGATTTTATATGACAAATAGTATCTATTGTGAAAAACCTGATTTTAAATATAAAATTACACTTTTTTTAATGAAATATTTAACAGAATAAAAATCATAGAGATTGATTCTTTTATAGTAACTCTTCAGTTCTGATATGAAGCAGGCATATCCTTTTATGAAAGTGGTTCTCAACAAAAAAATGCAACAAAAAACATCTTAAATCGTTATATAATATAACGATACTATAAAAAAGGAGATAGTTATATGAAAAAAATAATTTTTTGTTTTTTATTTTTATTTCCATATATTATTTTTGGTGCTTCTTCAAATGTGGTAGTTAATGCCAGTAATAATATTAACCCTTTTTCTCCCGGTGCTGCTTTTTCAATAAATTCAGCTGAATGGGATGGCTATGCGCTTTTAAAAACTAATGTGTGGCAATTCCAGCATGCCGGAATTCGTTATATTCGTTTCCCGGGTGGGTCTAATTCAAATGAATATCACTGGAATGGAAATGGAAGTTATAATAGCGAAGAAGCGTGGGTTGTAAATGGAAGTCCTAATCCAACTTCTTTTTCACCGGGATTTTTAAATTTAAGCAAATATCGTGGTTCAACATCTGCTGGTTACAGAAAAAAGGCAATGCTAACAGACAATGATTTAAGCACATCCTGGAAAAGTTTTCCCGGTGATACGAGAAAACAGTATGTTATTCTTGAAATCCAGAATTCATCATATCAACCGGTTCCAGTAAACAGAATTGTAATTAACTGGGGTGTGCCTTATGCGACACAATATAAAATCCAGTATTCAAATGCAAACTGGCCAGGAAATGGTGGAATATGGGTTTATAATGACACTGCCTGGACTGATACGAGTTTAAGTGTAATATCAGGAAGTGGAGGAAATGTAGATTTATCATTTACAACTGTTTCAGCAAAATACATAAGAATTTTATGTAATACCTCATCATCGTCCGATAATCAGTTTGAAATAAAAGAAGTAAAATTGTATTACGGTGCAACACAAATATCTGTTAATTCAAATGATCCGATGCTGCAAACCAAAACCTATTCTTCATCAGTTGCATTAGGCGATGTGTTTGAAAGATATGGCAATATGGATTTTGAACAGTTTATGTCTGTATGCAAATCATTAACACCACCTGCAGAGCCGCTTATCACTGTTAATTTTTTTACAGGTACAACACAGGAAGCTGCTGACTGGGTTTATTATGCAAATATTCATAAGGGATATAATATAAAATACTGGGAAATAGGAAATGAAAATGCAGGCAACTGGGAAGCAGGGGGTCCTGTTGATTCACAATTTTATGCAAAGAGATTTATTGAATTTTATGATGCAATGACAGCAGTTGACCCGACAATTTTTGTTATACCCCAGTTTAACTCAATAGGTGATTATGAAAATGTTACAATGAATGCCTCTAATAATCCTTCTGCTTATGATTATTATATTGAAAATTTCTTAAAATATTTACAAACACATGGAAGGCAGGATATAATAAAAGCAATATCTATCCACAGATACCCGACTTATCAGCCAGCATCAGAAGCTACAGTGCTTGCTAATGTTAATTTATGGGACACAGAGATGACACCTTTAAATAACTGGATAAACACTTATTGTGTAAATCCACAAAATGTATCAATATGGCTTACTGAATACAATGATGGTATAGATAGTGCTTTTACGAACAGGTATTATAATTCATTATTTATATCTGCATATATTTTGAATTATATGAAAAATGGAGGAGATTTTGGGTTTTTATTTACTGACTTTGGAACACCCGGTCCTGGTCAGTTTGCGCCAAATATTTATTCTGATTTTGGAGCAATAGAAGGTGGTGGTTTATCAGGCAATTATGCTATTTACAGACATCAACCACGCTCATCTTATTGGGCATTATGGATGTTAAAAAACAGATTTTCTGCAGCAGATGAACTCGGTAATACTCTGGTCTCTGCAACATCTTCAAATAATTCATTAAAGGTATATGCAAATAAACGCGGAGACAGAAAATTATCCATAATACTTATTAATACAAGTCAAACAGATGATATTCAGACAAACATAA